>OIJT01000004.1_pt1 | contig 162004 bp, 128 predicted proteins | sample 1583631 | NCBI WGS metagenome assembly OIJT01 (sample SAMN02674707, study PRJEB24791) | human gut metagenome, SKBSTL064 | isolation source: stool | host: Homo sapiens | place: USA
AAATCTGATTATGCACGCCTCACATTCAGAAAGTTCTAAAAAAATATACCACAGGCTATACAAACTGTCTGCCGATAAAATATCGGCAAAACAATTTATACGCTATAGCAGTGGCAAACCACTATACCGGATTTCCAGAAATCAATTTATCAGCAGAAATAAAACTGGTGCCACCACTCATGGAGCCGGCTTTACAAATATTGAAGCCGGCTTCATGAAACAAGTTCTTTACCTTCCTGTAGTCTGTGGTGAAATAAATTTATCTTCTAGGCTTGATATCCAATTTTACCGGCTTCAACATGTTTTCCGGACTTAGGATTGTATCCAACTCTTCCTTATTTAAAATACCATGTTCCAAGACCAGTTCATAAACACTTCTACCTGTTTCCAACGCTTCTTTTGCAATCTTTGTAGAGTTTTTATAACCAATAATCGGATTCAATGCGGTTACTACACCAATACTGTTATGCACTTCAATCTTGCAACGTTCCGCATTAGCAGTAATACCTTCTACACAACGTGTACGCAAGGTTTCAAAACCATTGATCATTAAATCTACAGATTCAAAACAACACTGTGCCATCACCGGTTCCATAGCATTCAGTTCCATTTGGGCAGCTTCGCCAGCCATAGTCACACATAGTTCGTTACCCATTACCTTATAACAAATCTGATTCATCACTTCAGGAATCACCGGATTCACCTTACCTGGCATTATAGAAGATCCCGGTTGCATAGCCGGAAGGTTGAATTCTCCTAAGCCACAACGCGGTCCGCTGGCCAGCAAACGTAAATCATTACATATTTTATTTACCTTTACGGCTATCCTTTTTAAAGCTGAAGCATAACCTACCAAGCAGGAAGTATCTGAAGTAGCTCCTACCAAATCTGACGACAATTTGAAATCAAAACCTGTAATTTCACACAATGCTTTCACACATTTTTCCGCATATCCCGGTTCCGCACAAATGCCTGTACCAATAGCGGTAGCACCCATATTTACTGTCAGGAAGTCTGCCGCAGCTTCATTCAAATGACGAATTTCATCTCTCAATATACTGGCAAAACCATTGAATGTCTGACCTAAAGTCATAGGAACGGCATCTTCCAACTGAGTACGCCCCATTTTGATGATATGCGCAAACTCTTCTCCTTTCTTATGGAATGCACCAATCAGCGATTCCAAATAAGGCAGAAAACGAAGATGAGAATAATACATGCCAATATGGATTGCAGTGGGATAAGCATCATTCGTTGATTGCGAGCAGTTCACATGGTCATTAGGAGAGCAATATTGATACTCGCCACGTTTGTGTCCCATAATCTCCAAAGCACGGTTAGCAATGACTTCATTAGCATTCATATTGGTAGAAGTACCGGCACCTCCCTGAATCATGTCTACCGGGAATTGCTCATGATGCTCACCATTTAAGATTTCCTGACACGCCAACACTATGGCATCTTTTTGTTCTTTAGTCAATAAACCTAACTCATAGTTAGCCATTGCAGCTGCCATTTTCGTAATGGCAAGACCGTTGATAAACAACGGATATTCATTTAGATGAAATTTACTTATTGGGAAATTTTCTATGCCTCTTAGAGTCTGCACACCATACAATGCACTGGCCGGAATTTCGCGGGCACCAATTAAATCACTTTCTACTCGGGTTTCTTCTGTAAGTTTTGTTTCCATGATCAGGTTATTTATTAGTTTATCATTTCTTATTTTATACAGCAAAGGTATAAACTAACATTTTGATATCAAAATATAATCTGATATAATTTCAAAATATTATTTTATACTTATTTTTCGAGATAAAACGGATAACACACTTACATTATGAAAGTTCATTCAGTTAACAAAGTCTTATATCCTTTGAAGTTCATTCAAAAAACAGACATAAAAAAAGGCGTCCATTCAGAACGCCCTTATTCTATTTTTTAACTTCGGAACTCTTATTTAACCTTTATTCTATCAAAGCCTTCTCCAAATACACCAATGACAGCACTTTGTGATACAAATGCATTCGGATCTATATCTTTTATCAAACGGAATATAGTAGTAGACTCACGTTTTTTTGCCAGCACAAACATCATTTTCACACCCGCACCGGTATAACAACCTACTCCGTCAATGAACGTCACTCCTCGATGAAGGTCTTTATTTATGCGATGCCCTATTTCTTCATGCTTCTTAGAAATAATAAAGAATTGCACTGACTGACGGGCACTATTTACTACCTGATCCAAGACAAAGCTGGATATAAACAAGACAACATATCCATATACCACCTTCTCCCAATCATGCAATACAAAATAACTGGAAGAGATAATAACCAAATCACACATCAAAATAACCCGGCCCAAAGTAATATCACGATACTTATTGACAATAGCAGCTATAATATCCGTACCTCCTGTGCTACCATTGGCAGAAAAAGCGACACCAATACCACCTCCGCAGAAAAAGGCTCCCAAGACACAAGCCATGAAAGGTTGGTCATGTATTAAAGACTCTCCCCCGGTCAAATCCTGTATGATAGGCAGAATAGAACTCAGCACAAATACAGCATAGATGGTTTTCACACTAAACTTCCATCCCAAAATAACCAAAGAAAGTATCAACAATGCTCCGTTTATTCCCAAATAGGTGTACTGAACCGGCAAACCGGTAGCCCAATAAACAATAGAAGCAATACCTGGCACCGCACCCGAAGGAAGGTCATTAGGTAACAAAAAGACGGTCCATCCAATAGCATACATCAGCATACCAAGAGCAATCAACATATAATCCCTTAGTTCTCTGATAATCCGTTGCTTACGCGTCGTAATAAAGACTGAATCCATGTGAGTTTTCCTTTATAAAATCATATTGTCCGCAAAAGTACAAAAAGATTGAATCACTTGGCTTCAAAAGGTGACATTTTTTCAAGTAAAAAGTCCTGTTAGTCCGATTTATCAAAAACAACAGTGCCTTTCACCCTTTATTATTCTTTAGGATGTAAATACCAATCTTTATAATCCGCGCCAAAAGAATCTCTCCACTGTTTAAACTCGGGATAATAGGTAGTAATAGACACCTTCTCTGAAGGCCATCTAAATTCACTGTTACTGATATTTATAGCGAAAGGCATATTATCTTCTGCTATATAATACATTGGGATACCATTGGAGTCTTGACTCAAATCACTACCCGTACCACGTAAACTCTCATCAGCTACGCTTGTCGGCTTATAGCCTGACAAATGTACTTCATGAGAACGTTTATTCACAAAAATGAAAGAATTGTAAGGCGGATAAGCATCCATGTCGCTTACTTTATCATATTTTTTAAATCCGATCACTACAGTCACAGGCTTTTTGAGAACAGGCTTTATATCAGAAAAAAGTATTAATACAGGCTTTTCTATTCCCGGCTCAAAGTTTTTTCCGATCACATTACCTTCTTGACTCACCTGCACCAAATCTATATGCTCCTTCCCTACGTAATCCAACTGAAAACCAAACCCATTTGTATAAGTAGCACCATCATTCATCGGAGTAAAAGTAGTAGTGGTGCGCACCAATGCGTTAGAAGATTTATCTTTCACAACTGTACTGGAATAATATATCACAACATCATTCATATCGTAATCATTCTTATCAGGCCAATTGTCCTCATAAGCCAAAGACCCTTTGACTACATACGAAATTTCACCCTTATTTACTTCATCCGGTATATTAGGAGTAGGTTCTACAGAAGAAGAAGCAGACGCCATAATAGCAAACTGTACATCATTAAAACGCATGTCCACATTATCTTCCATAGCCATAAAGAAACAATTGTCCAGTTCCGGATCACTTAACAAAACTGAACGTTGCTCTTTATTATCGTTATATGCAGGATTAGAATAACGAGGAAAAACACCCTTTTCTTTTCCAAATCCCATTCCCAATAAAATCCATCCAATATGAGTGCCTTGGGGAAATTCATCTTCATACTTGCTTTGTTCCTTATTCCAATATTTTAGTTTTATTTGCTCACCGACTAAAGATTTAGGAGCATTCCTACTGGAACGTGGAATCAGGATGGTCTTTTTTATGGTAGCTATGTCCACAGACTCTCCTTCTTTATAAGTATAATAAGCAACCATATCCTCCCACGCAGTAGACGAGAAATCAAAATAAGTCGCAACCAAACCTGTAGATTTAGTTATTACCATATCATTACTCCCTGAAGTACGTAGTTCCGGAAACCTTTCCAGCAAATTACGATTATCTACTACTATAGAACGGCTTAAATTACTGCATCTCTCTAAAAAAGCACCGGGTATATCCAACTTTTCAGGCAACAAATAATCAGGAACCCCATTTTCATTCCAATTACCCAATACATCATATCCGTCAGGATAACTCACTCCTCCCATTACCGCTCTAGAATGCCCGTTGGCAGACAGTTGTGCCTTATAATCAACATAATTAAAGGTTAGTCCGTCAGATAGAAATTCCAATTCAACAGGTGATACGACCAACACATTATCAGTTACCAGCCATACCTTTTTCAAATAAGCCGGCAAAGATACTTTTGAAAAAAATCTACCATTCATATCAGTCGAAGCGGCATAAATGGGATTTATATCTTTAAATTCCCAAGTATTTCCAACTAATTCCATAGGATATTCATCATACAGATAAAAAGCAGTCTGTACTTTCATGCCATAATCAATGATAAGTTGACTATTACGGACAGTAGTAAAATCAAAAAAATCGTCTTTATTGATTTTTTCCTCCTCTTCTTCCTCTCCCCCCGTATATATATCATGCATATTACGCAAGCAAGACACAAAGAAAACTGATAAGCAGATGATCCAAAATTTTGTTTTCATAAAGTAGTGCGTGATTATTTTCGACAAATATAGCCATAAATAACTAAAAAACAACTAAATAGTCAGAAAAAAAACTGTCCCCCGACTCACGTCGGAGAACAGCCACAACACAAACACAAAATAAAACACGACAAAACTACTATGCAATTTTTTAGCCTGCTCTATGTTTTGAGTAACATAACTACCGCCAATCAGGTATTCACATATCCAAGAGGGGTTTCAGGTTATTTGCATCTATAAAACGCCACACTAGCGTCCTTTGTTCATCGGTCTTTCTAAAAATATCTTAATTCTTATTGAATTCCTCTTTCTCTTAGTTTCAGCTGCCAGTTCCAAGCCGAACGTAGAGTATCCTCCAAATTGGCTTCTGCCTTCCATCCCAACTCCTTATTAGCAAAATCAGGATTAGCCCATACCTTCTCAATATCTCCGGCACGACGACCCACGATCTGATAATTAAGTTTCACACCGGTAGCTTTTTCAAACGTATTGATCAGTTCCAATACAGAAACGCCTTTACCCGTTCCAATATTAAAGACTTCCACCTTCTCCTTCTGCTTGTTATTCAAAATGCGATCCATTGCGATAACGTGAGCCTTCGCCAAATCCACTACATATATATAGTCACGGATGCAAGAACCGTCCGGTGTATCATAATCATCCCCGAACACACTCAGTTTTTCACGAATACCCATCGCTGTCTGAGTAACATAAGGTAGCAAATTTTGTGGAACCCCATTAGGTAATTCACCTATTAATGCAGTGGGATGTGCGCCAATAGGATTAAAGTAACGCAACATAATAGCATTGATAGGCGATCCCGAAGCAACTGTATCACGAATAATTTCTTCATTGATCTGTTTTGTATTACCGTACGGAGACTCAGCCTTCTTAATCGGAGCCTCTTCCGTTACAGGAAGAACATCGGGCTGACCATACACCGTACATGATGATGAAAAAATAATACCTTCTACTCCATGTTTCGGCATTAACTCCAACAGGTTAATCAATGAAACCAAGTTATTGCGATAATACAACAACGGTTTTTGTACCGATTCACCCACAGCCTTGCTAGCCGCAAAATGAATAATACCTTTTATACCCGGATATTTAGTAAACAGCTTATCCATTCCCTCAAGATCCAAGCAATCCAACTTTTCAAATGCAGGACGGATTCCTGAAACCTTTTCTATATTATCTACCACATCGGCGCTTGAGTTGGACAAATTGTCCACAATCACTACGTCGTAACCGCTATTTTGCAGCTCTACTACCGTATGAGAACCGATGTAGCCGGTTCCTCCTGTTACTAAAATTCTTTCTTTCATAATACTTAATATTCTGTCGTTTTCTAATAGGTTCAAAACAACTTCGACGGGTAGATCCCTTTTCGTATCATATCATTGATACGAAGCAGGACTTGTATCTTGTCATCATGCGATACCAATCCCATCCATCTGGCAGGTGTCTCAATCACTTTCACCCTGACTCCGTCAGCAATACGCTCATTCATAAAAGCCGGAATAGAATAATGGGCTTTCATATCCATTCCATTCTCATCTATGAACTTATCGAACGCCTTCTTCATCTCACCGAATACCTGCGGAGTAAATCCCCACATATTCATTGAAACCAAGCTGTTGTCATCCAAAGCCACCCATTTATGTAATTCATTAGGATACATCGGATTTCCACTTATCCGTTCTACTCCTACACGGTCTGTAACGGACAACAGATATCCCTTTTCATCCACTTCACAAATACCACGGGTAACCCCTCCGCTTTCCGCCAATACATTTCTCAGCCTGTAGCAAATATTGAAACTATGGTAGTCAGCTTCTCCCAACATCACCAGATTATTATATAACAATTCAAAACTTTCTCTTTGGTAAAAGTTCACGGCATTTATCACACCGAATGGAGAGTCAATCAACTCTTCTCCCATCAGAACAGCTCTTACCGAACCGTACAGTGCTTTGCGCTTCGGATTACGCTTTTCTTCAGGAATCGTTTCCACATCCTGATAAACATACTCCACTTCTACCACATGTTCGTATTTGCCTGATACCAGTTTCTTGAATTCTTGTTCAAAATGTCTGCTTATGACAAATACGATCTTATTAAATCCGACTCTTACGGCATCATATATGGAAAAATCTAATATTGTTTCGCCATTAGGACCTATTCCCTCCAGCTGTTTCAATCCACCATATTTATTCCCCATAGTGGCCGCGAGTACAATCAAGGTCATAGCCATTTAATCTCTCTATTAATTCTAATGCAAAAATAAGCATAAAAATTGAATTTACGGACAAGAACAATGGATTTCTTTCTAATAAAAAAGTCCGAAGCTGTGCTCCGGACTTCTGAATCGGTTTATTTTAACGATGAAGTGAATTTATTCTATTCCAAACAAAACACCCAAGCCTTTGTCTACACCTGAAAATCCCATGAATGCCATTGCCAGCAGACCGGCAGTAACCAATGCGATAGCCATTCCCTGCATTCCTTTAGGTATATTCACCAAACTTAATTGTTCACGGATACCTGCAAACAACACCATAGCCAAAGCAAAACCAAGAGCTGTAGAGAAGGCATAAACCACCCCCGTCAACAAATCAAAGTCTTTCTGGATTACCAAAATAGCCACACCCAGAATACAGCAGTTAGTAGTAATCAACGGAAGAAAGACTCCTAATGCCTGATAAAGGGCGGGAGATACCTTCTTCAAAATGATTTCCACCATCTGTACCAATGCTGCAATGACAAGGATAAATGCAATGGTCTGCAAATATTCCAACCCGAAAGCATCGAGCACGAATTTCTGGATAAGATAGGTAACAATGGTAGCGATGGTAAGCACGAATGCAACAGCCGCTCCCATACCCGTAGCTGTCTCAACTTTCTTGGATACACCGAGGAATGGACAAATACCCAAGAATTGTGACAACACAATGTTGTTCACAAATATAGCGGTGATAAATATCAATATATATTCCATTTTCTTACTTTTTACGGGTTATGCTTTCTTCAGTTTATTCACAATCGCAATGAGGTAACCCAATGCAATGAAGGCTCCCGGTGCGAGAACGAAAATCAACATTCCGTATTGCTCCGGCATAATAGCGATATCAAACAATTTACCTGTACCAAGGAACTCACGTACACCACCAAGGATGGTCAATGCAAGTGTAAATCCTAGTCCCATACCCAATCCGTCAAAGAATGAAGGAACAGGACCGTTCTTTGCGGCAAACGCTTCGGCGCGTCCCAGCAAGATACAGTTTACCACAATCAACGGAATAAACAATCCCAAAGTAGCATACAGCGCCGGCACATATGCCTGCATAATCATCTGCAACAAGGTTACAAATGATGCAATAACCACAATGAATGCAGGAATACGCACCATATCAGGAATCAGATTCTTGATAGATGAAATTACCACATTCGAACAAATCAACACAAACATGGTTGCCAGTCCCATACCCATACCATTGATGGCAGAAGAAGTGGTTCCCAATGTAGGACACATACCCAAAAGGAGTACAAACGTAGGATTCTCTTTGACAATCCCGTTCATCAATACTTTAAAATTATTCATAGTCTGCTCCTTCCTTATTTTTTGTTTTTACAATCTTGCTTTGGGCATTCTGCTTTTTTACAGTCCGCCTTGTCGCAGTTAGCAGGATCACATTTACCACCACAAGCAGCTTTGCAGGCAGCAGAGTCACAGGCTTGTCCGCAACAATCCTGAGTTCCCTCACATTGTGCCTTAGCTGCTTTGGGGGCATCGGCAGCAGTTTCAGACACCTGCTGTGTCGCACCGCTGGAACCATCCACATTTTGGCCACTATATGCCGCATAAGCATTATTCACAGCTTTCAGAAAAGCACGTGTCGTGATAGTAGAAGCAGTGATTGCATCTATCTGACCGCCATCTTTATTTACAACCAATGCTTTCTGTCCCGGATTCATACCAGTAATATCGCCTTTGCCGCCTTTCTTAAACCAATCGGCTGCCTTTGATCCCAGTCCCGGAGTTTCTGCATGACTCAACAAAGAATAGTCTATAATATTGCCCTCTTTATCGAAACCTACCAATACATTCAACGCACCACCAAAACCATTTGCAGAAGACTCTACGGCTGCACCAATAAATTCTCCTCCTTTGGTTGCTTTATATATCTTATAAGTAACGCCTTCCAATTCTATGGTTTCAGGAGCTTCGGCAGGATTATTGTCAAATCCCGGAACTACGATAGCAATGGCATCACTCAAAGCCTTGGCATTAGCCTGTGCAATGGGTTCCTTTGTCAACTCATTCACATAACCCAGCAATGCTCCGGCTACCACGGTTACGCCTGTCAGCACGATAACCATGTTTTTCAAAGATGATTCTAGTTTTTTCATTTCTTCACGACCTCCCCGAATCTTTTAGGTTTACAATAAGTATTGATTAACGGAGTGAATGCGTTCATAATGAATATAGCGAAAGACATACCTTCGGGATATGCACCGAACAAACGGATAACCACCGTCAGGAAGCCGATAGCCACACCGTAAATAATCATACCTTTATGAGTCATAGGCGAAGTAACATAGTCGGTTGCCATGAAAATAGCTCCCAACATCAAACCACCTGTAAACAAGTGAGCCAACGGAGATGCGTAAGCAACCGGATCAACCAAATGCATCAGCCCGGCAAATACAAATACTGTCACCAGAATAGATACAGGAATATGCCAGGAAATAATCTTTTTCCATAGCATATATCCCAGACCAAGCAATAAAGCCAATGCACTCACCTCACCTAGTGAACCCGGGTTATTACCCAGAAACAGACTTAATGTATCGGGCAACTGACCTAAAGCATTTGCATCACCCTTTACAGCCATTTTCATCAATGCCAGCGGAGTAGCACCGGTTTCAGCATCGGTATAACTTTCCCATTGTTGAACCAACGGCCATGAAGTCATCTGCACAGGAAAAGAAATCAGCAGGAAGATACGACCTACCAGCGCGGGATTGAAAGGATTACAACCCAATCCGCCGAAAGTCATCTTGCCCACACCGATTGCCACCAACGCACCGATGATAATAATCCAAAGCGGCAAGTTGGAAGGCAGATTGAATGCCAGCAACACACCGGTTATAATAGCCGAACCATCACAGATGGTAGAGCGTTCTCTCTTCAAAATAAACTTGGTAATCGCCCATTCGAAGAATACACAGGCGGCAACCGAGGTCAAGGTCACCACCACGGCGCCCAGTCCGAACATATAAAATGACACCAGCAACGCAGGTATCAACGCAATGAGTACACCATACATATTCTTCTGTATGCTGTCACCGCTATGAACGTGAGGCGATAATGATACTATTAATTTATTAGCCATACTATTTTGTCGAATTATTTTTTAGCATTACGTGCACGGATGATACCGCCTACTGTGCCCTTACCCAAACGGATATAGTCCAGCAAATAACGATGAGACGGACATGTAAACTGACACGAACCGCACTCGATGCACGACATTACATCTTCTTTTTCTACTCTCTCCCAGTCCTTATGAGCTGAAAGTGTCGCCAACAAGAAAGGCTCCAATCCCATAGGACACACACTGACGCACTTGGCACAGCGGATACAGGGCTGAGCTTCCGCACGGGCAGCTTCCTTATCATTCATAATCAGCACACCCGAACTACCTTTACAAATGGGAACTTCCGTATTAACCAGTGCTTTACCCATCATCGGACCGCCACCAATCACTTTTCCCGTATCTTCGGGCAAACCGCCAGCCGCATCAATCAGCTGGCTCATCGGGGTACCCATACGGGTGAGGAAGTTGGAGGGGTTCTTGACAGACTTACCCGTAACAGTCACGATACGTTCAAACAAAGGTTTGTTTTTCTGAACGGCTTCATAAACGGCAAATGCAGTACCTACATTCTGAACTACCGCACCCACATTGATAGGAATAGCGGGAGGAGCAGGAACCTGGCGACCGATCACAGCATCTATCAACTGTTTCTCACCACCTTGCGGATATTTCACCTGCAAAGGAACTACCTCTATACCGGGATACTGAGCAGCCTTTTCAGTCATCAACTTAATAGCATCCGGTTTATTATTTTCAATACCGATATATCCCTTGGTCACTTTTGCAGCTTTCATCAGGATGCTTACACCCACCAGTACTTCGTCTGCCTTTTCCAGCATCAAACGATGGTCGGCAGTGAGGTAAGGCTCACACTCTACAGCATTGATAATTACACATTCCGCCTTGCAGCCCGGAGGAGGAGAAAGTTTCACATGAGTAGGGAAACAAGCACCGCCCATACCTACTACACCTGCATTTTTCACTTTAGCAACGATTTCTTCGGGTGTGAGAGCACACTCTTTCACCAATGTCGAACTGCGGTCTATTGATTCTTCCCATTCGTCACCATCCACATCGATAAAGATAGCCGGCTTGCGGTAACCGCTAGCATCGATTACGGCGTCTACCTTGTTCACTTTACCGGATACAGACGAGAAGATGGCTGCTGAAACAAAGCCACCCGCCTCAGCAATCTTCGTACCTACCTTCACCACATCGCCTTTTTTCACGATGGCAGTAGCAGGAGCACCGATATGCTGTGACAAAGGAAATACCGCTTGCTTAGGAAGTGCAAGTGTTTCAATGGCTTTGCCTGCTGACAATTTATTTTCTGCTGGATGTACTCCACCAATTCTAAATGTCTTCACTGTTATATCTTTTTAATTTTTTACTTACTTTGAATTTTGATTATGCTTCCGTTTTCGGAGCCTCAGCTTTCACCGCTTCCGCTTTCGGAGTTTCCACCTTTGAAGCCTCTACTTTTACAGCAGGTTTTGCAGCAGCCTCACCAGCCGGCACTTCTACTTTCGGTTTACGTGGCGGGAAATTGATAGCTTGGATAGCCCCTTTCGGACATTCCGATTCGCATTTACGGCAAGACTTACACTTAGCCGGATCAATGTATGCCAAATTATTTTCCAACGTAATGGCTTCGAACGGACACACTTTCACACACTTTCCACAACCAATACAACTAGCCTTGCAAGCTTTGTTGGCAACAGCTCCCTTATCCTTGTTCACACACATCACCACTACGCGGCGGTTGTTCTTTCCTTTCGGACGAATTTCAATGATCTTACGCGGACAAGCTTTGCTGCAAGCCCCACAAGCTGTACATTTTTCTTCGTCCACTTCCGGAAGACCGGTTTCAGGATTCATGTGAATAGCATCAAACTGACACGCTTCCACACAATCACCACAACCCAGACAACCGAATGTACAACCCGTCTCACCACCTGAAGTGGCATGAGCGATGGCACACGATTTAGCTCCATCGTACAGAGCAGTACGAGGGCGATTTTCACAACTACCGTTACATCTTACCACCGCAACTTTCGGTTCAGCAGCAACGGCTTCCAATCCCAAAATGGCAGCTACTTTCTCCATTACCGGAGCACCACCAACCGGACATAACTTACCCTCCAGCGAACCGGCATCGGCAGCCTTCACGCAGGCACCGGCAAAACCAGAGCAACCGGGATAACCACATCCACCGCAATTCGCCTGAGGAAGCACTTCGCTCACCTTGGCAATCCGCGGATCTTCATACACAGCAAACTTCTTAGAAGCGGCATACAAGATTACCGCGGCAATCAAGCCAATCGCTCCCAACGAAATTACTGCAACCAGAATTAAATCCATAAATTTTAGTTAGTTATTTATTAATTATTTTTTATTGGTTCAAGCGTAAATGAAAACTTCTTGCTCAACTTATTCCTGCATACATATATAATAAGGTAATACGGGAGCAAGGCTGACAAAGCAACAAGCGCCGACCTTAACTCATCCCCCCCCGTAAGACGCATGGAAATAAATAAAGTAATCAGCAATACCAAGAAAGGGATACCAAAAGCCAGCAATACGGCTTGCATCCCCATGGAAGTAGTACCATAAATCATCACCTCCTCACCTATGCGGTAAGAAGATGCCTTCATGTCAAAAACATCAATCAGTTTCTCTTTACTTTCAGATGCATTGCAATGCCCTTTCACACTACAAGCCGAACAGGCAGAAGTTTGTACGATTCTCACCCGCACGTGAGAACCTTCAATGTTTTCCACAATACCACGATGTTTGATTATATCGGTCATTTTTGCAAACTCTACATTACAAAACTGCGACAAATGTACGACTTTAATTGGATTCTAAGAAGTATAAAATGATATTTTCACTATAAAAATCGATTTTTTGTGTGGAGAAATTAAAATTAGAAGCAAGAAAAGGAAGAAATATTTAATTTTCCTCCTTTCTACTTGTAAGGTATATAATTTATTTCATTATCACATAGCCTGCATCCAACAGTTTTTGACGAATGGATGCTATATGTTCCTCGTTTCTGGTTTCCATAACGACACGAAGGGCACATCCGGTGACATCTGCACTCTCACTATTTCGCTCATGATGTACAGAAATTACATTTCCTCCCTGCTCTGCGACAATTTTGCTGACTCCCAACAGCTGCCCCGGCTTGTCTATCAAGTCCAAAGTTACTGCATAGGTACGTCCCGACTTCGCCATACCGCGACTGATGACACGGCTCAATATCGTCACATCAATATTGCCTCCGGACACCAGGCAGACAGTTTTCTTACCCTTTACCGGTACTTTATTGAACATGGCTGCAGCAACGGACACAGCTCCCGCCCCCTCTGCAACAATCCGCTGGCGTTCTATCAATGCCAGAATAGCTGCGGCAATCTCGTCCTCAGTCACAGTTACAACTCCGTCCACATACTGATTTACCAAGTCAAAAGTATTTGTTCCCGGCTCTTTCACCGCGATTCCATCGGCAAAAGTGGAAACAGAGTGAAGACGCTCAATACGCGAATGAAGAATAGAATTTGCCATACTGGCCGCACCCAACGCCTGTACGCCATATACCTTGACAGATGGTTTCAAAGCCTTCAACGCATAAGCCACTCCCGAAATCAGTCCTCCCCCACCAATGGGAACAATGACTACCTCCACATCCGGCATTTCCTCCAATAATTCCAAACCGATAGTACCTTGTCCGGCTATCACGTTCTCGTCATCAAAGGGATGAACAAAAGTATATCCCTTTTCATCACGCAATTGCAGGGCTTTCTGATAAGCATCATCATAGACTCCCGGAACCAAACAAACTTCCGCCCCATAATGCTTCGTAGCCTCAACTTTAGATATAGGCGCTCCTTCCGGAAGACAAATCAACGACTTGATACCGCACTTAGTGGCAGCCAATGCCACCCCTTGCGCATGATTACCGGCAGAACAGGCTATCACGCCTCTCGCCTTTTCTTCATCGGACAATTGGGAAATCTTGTAATAAGCACCACGCACTTTAAACGATCCTGTGAGTTGCAGGTTTTCGGGCTTCAGATAAACTGTACTCTCAGGATTTATCTGAGGAGCATAAATCAAATCAGTGCGACGGACAACCTCTTTCAGGACATGAGCCGCTTTGTATATTGCATCTAATTGTAGCATAGGTATAACACTCTTGTTTTTAAATTGGGTGCAAAGCTACAAATAAAATTGATTCCTTACACTCACATACAACGTAAAATTGTATTCTTTTCTCTTTGTTCTCCTTTTCACTTGTCGACAGAGTTCACACTCAAGGAAGTATGTAAAAGCCCCGGCAGCACTATCGTTTTCATTTTGACACTCCTTATCTGCTGTCTTATTTTAATTTCGACGTAATCTGTTTATTGCTCTCGGCTACTTCCACCAGATAAACACTGGCACAAATAAGAACAATCGCCGCCAACTGTGTCCATGAGAAGCGATCCTGCCCCAAAACAAAAGAAGTCACCGTAGCAACAATCAATATTAAATACCCGTAAATGGCTACTAATGTCGTTTTCAGATATTTCAGCCCGAGAGGAAGTAATAAATAACTAATGGTGGTAGGAAATACCAAAACAAAAAGCAAGACCAACATAGGCGTAGAGAAAAGTGACATTTTCAGTATAGGAGCATCAAAGCCATAAATCGTATTGACAACAACAGCCATAACAGCCGCCCCTAAAAAAGTATATTTTAACATCGTCATATCTCCCACTCCTTTTAACAGACGGTTACTGAAAACAAGATAGACGGCATAAACCAATGAACTGGCCAAACACATCAAATTACCTAACGGAGCATTGGAGGCAAGATCGTCACTAGGTTGTGTGGATATGCATAGAACAGCTCCTCCCAATCCCATTCCAATGCCAAGTACTTTCATCCAGGTTACTTTTTCCTTATAAAACAATACAGAGATAATGAATACCCATATAGGCTCCAAACTGACAAAAATAGAACTGGAAACCGGAGTAGTCTTACTGATACCCAACAAATAAAAAAACATATATCCATAAATACCTAAAGCCCCTAAAATAAAGAGCTGCCATTTCTGACGGATAGTGGAGTTTTCGGGCTTGCAAAATATATCAATAAGCCAAAAAGCGGCGGCCCCAAATACCAATCGGAAAGTAACCCCTGTCACAGGAGCTATCCACAAAGGTAAAAGATACTTCAGTGCGTTCATATTAAGGCCTCCCAACGCTTTGGAGACAACCATGCTAAGGTTTGCTTCAACTTGTCTATTCATACTTCATGCTGTTATGTTATTACGTGGGTATTTTTCTTATAAACTCAGTTTTTCCTGCTTCATCACAATAAACATCCCCATCAAGGCTACCATCAGATTAAGCCAGAAGGCAAAGGTTTGCGAATGAGAATGGAACAGATTCTGAAAAGCATCCACAATAAACGGACAAAGCAGTATGGCCACATAATTCATCGCCATGACAAAAGCAAATGCCAACGTCACTTTGTGAGGAACCGCCACATCAGAAGTCTTATCATAAATCAACGGTTGGATAATACCGTATGAAAGCCCGTTCAGAATACATCCCAAAGCAATCAGTATTTCGGAACGACTAAGCAGAATAATCCCCATTCCGCAGGCTATCATCAACAAACAAACCATATAGATACGGCGGCCCAAGACCTGCACTATCTTATTCAGGACAAAACCCGGTGCCATAATAGCGAGAAAAAACAAAGATATCAAGATGCCTGCCCTACCACTGGACAGTCCATATTCTTCCATCAGGAAAGGCAGATTGAAACTAATAATAATCACCAGATAAGTAGCCAATCCGTAAAAAGCCATCAGCTTGACCAAAGCCTTGACATTAATTCCCCGCTTACCCATTTCTCTGGCAGTATCGGCTGGAATATCATCAGAGGAATGATAATTGGAGAGATCTTTTTTCAGATAACGAGTAAGGAAAACGGATACAAAAGGAAACAGATAGACCAAAAACGGCAAATGCCAGTTCACTTCTGCCAGATATCCTGTCAGTGTAGTGGCAAGCACCAGCGTGATATTGGTGATGGCAGAACTGTAACCAAATTGCTTTGTACGGTAACTTCCCACAAAATAACGGGATATCAATCCGGTAGAAAGCGGAACAATCAATCCCGACCCCATCCCCAACATGGCGCTGACGGCTATCAACTGCCACATTTTATCAGAAAGCAGATAAAGAATGCCACTCGCCCCGAAAAGAGCCAGCCCTATCTGCAACAACAAAAGGTTGTTCACTTTCTCTGTCAATTTACCTGATAACAAGATAAAGGGTATGATAAGAAGTGACGGCAACGAAGACAACATCTGGATCTCCAGATCTGTAGCAGAGGGAAATATTTTATTCAAATCTCCCAAAATGGGCGACACCGCCAGTCCCGGCAATGCATTGAGTGCCGAGATGGAAAATATACCTACTAACGTAATGAGGGGAATGGTCCCCTGCCCTGTTTGTACTTTCATAATGAAATCGGTTTAGATTGTGATAGAAACAAAGTGTAAAAGAATTGGTTCAAAGCCGGTTTATAATTGGTCAATGCAATCATGTGCCCATATGCTACTATGCCAATTGGCTGCGCTATGTTCCGCATGACACATTATCCCCCATAAATTAAAAAACATAAAATCAAGAAACTTTTCTCCAAACCTCCTGTTGAGGGAGAAAAACGCGGGAAACTCCCATGTTTTCCATTGTATTACTAATCTAAACTTTAAGTAAAATGAAAGAATGTAATTGTGATTTGAGAGACGGTGACGCAAAGACAGCCGTGTTTGGTTCAAACGAAATGCTACAGCCTGCCCCGGTAGATACCATCCCTATGGAACCTACCACCCCACAGATTGCTTATCAAATGGTAAAAGACGAAACATTCGCCCAAACCCAGCCACGCCTTAACCTGGCCACTTTCGTTACCACCTACATGGACGACTATGCCACCAAACTGATGAACGAAGCCATCAGCATCAACTACATTGATGAAACAGAATATCCTCGTATTGCAGTGATGAATGCCAAATGTATCAATATCATGGCTAATTTGTGGAATTCGCCCGAACAGGCAAAATGGAAAACCGGCGCACTGGCTATCGGCTCCAGCGAGGCTTGTATGCTGGGAGGAGTAGCCGCCTGGTTACGCTGGAAAGACAGACGTAAAGCTCAGGGAAAACCGACTGACAAGCCTAACTTTGTCATTTCAAGCGGTTTTCAGGTTGTTTGGGAAAAGTTCGCCCAACTTTGGCAAATTGAAATGCGCCAAGTACCTCTCACCTTGGACAAAACCACTCTGGACCCCGAAGAAGCACTGAAGATGTGTGACGAGAACACCATCTGCATCGTCCCCATCCAAGGTGTGACATGGACAGGTTTGAACGATGACGTGGAAGCGTTGGACAAAGCACTGGATGCCTACAACGCCAAAACCGGCTATGATATTCCTATCCATGTAGATGCTGCAACCGGCGGTTTCATCCTGCCGTTCCTCAATCCCGACACAAAATGGGACTTCCGCTTGAAATGGGTTCTCTCCATCAGCACTTCCGGGCACAAGTTCGGACTGGTTTATCCGGGACTGGGATGGGTAGTATGGAAAGACAAGAAATACCTTCCGGATGCCATGTCGTTCAGTGTAAATTATCTGGGTGCGAACATCACACAGGTTGGTTTGAACTTCAGCCGTCCCGCCGCACAGATTCTGGGACAGTACTACCAATTTATCCGTCTGGGATTCCAAGGATACAAAGCCATCCAATACAATTCCATGGAAATCACCAAGTACATCCACAGCGAAATAGCCAAGATGGCTCCGTTCGTAAATTACAGCGATGACGTAGTAAATCCTTTGTTCATCTGGTACATGAAACCCGAATATGCAAAGAATGCCAAATGGACTCTGTACGATTTGCAGGCTAAATTGCAGCAAAGCGGCTGGATGGTTCCTGCCTACACCTTGCCGGAAAATATCCAGAATTACGTAGTTATGCGTGTTGTAGTACGTCAGGGATTCAGCCGTGACATGGCGGATATGTTGTTGAACGACATCAAGAATGCCATCTGCGAGTTCGAAAAACTGGAATATCCCACTCCTACCCGCATCGCCCAAGACAAGAATATCGCTGTAAAAGGTTCTGTGTTTACTCACAATGCCCATAGCAACGCCGCTAAAAAATAAGCATAGATAACAATAATGCAACCATCCGCCGTTAAGGCAGATGGTTACTTCAATCAAATTAATTTATGGAAAGAACTATAACTATCCAGCAAATAAAGGATGTTGCCCAGGAGGCTTACAATCTGTACAAGGACAATACAGACGGTAAGAACGCCGACTACATCCCTTATCTGGCAAATATTGATCCCAAACTGTTCGGGATCAGTATCTGTCTGATGAACGGAGAAATCATCCAACTGGGTGACTCTCAGTACCGTTTCGGTATCGAGTCCGTTTCCAAGGTGCTGACCGCCATTCTGGTACTCCGCCAATACGGTGCTCCCAAGGTGCTCGAAATGATTGGCGCCGATGCTACCGGACTGCCGTTCAACTCCATCATGGCCATCTTGTTGGAAAACGACCATCCGTCCACCCCACTGGTAAACGCCGGGGCCATCTCGGCAGACAGCATGGTACAACCCCTAGGCAACAGCGACGGCAAGTGGAAAGCCATCGTAGACAATATGACCGAACTATGCGGAAGTACCCCGCAACTGATCGACGAACTGTACCGGTCAGAGTCGGCGACAAATTTCAACAACCGTTCCATCGCCTGGCTATTGAAAAATTATAACCGTATCTACGATGACCCCGATATGTCGCTCGACCTCTACACCCGCCAGTGTTCCATGGGCATCACTGCAGAACAGTTGTCCATCTGTGGAGCCACCATCGCCAACGAAGGATTGAACCCGAACACCAACAAGCAAGTGTTCGACAAAGCCCTCTCCCCGAAAATCACCTCCATGATAGCTACCGTAGGTTTCTATCAGCACACAGGCGACTGGCTTTACACTTCGGGAATTCCTGCCAAGACAGGCGTAGGAGGCGGTGTCATGGGCGTAATGCCGGGTGTCATGGGCATTGCAGCCTTCGCGCCTCCTCTGGATGACGCCGGCAACTCCGTGAAAGCACAGCTTGCCATCAAGCATATTATGAACAAACTGGGCATGAACGTATTCAATGGCCATCGCATCCACGTGCAATAATCCATTTCGTTCCCATAGGAAAACCGGTATTTCTCTCACTCCGAGAGGAGTACCGGCTTTTTAATTAAAAATTTTTTCCGCTAAAATTTCTCACACTCTTACATTATGCCTATCTTTGCACTGACAAATTCATCATATTATGAAGAACAAAGTCATCCGTAAAGAACCGGACCAATGACGAACTCACGCAGAGAAACCATTGGAGTTCCCTTGGCGGAATATTTGAAAGAGAAATGCTGGAACAGCCCAAAGCGCCCGATGACGTTGATTATGGAATTGAATTAACTATTAAATAACTTTATGAGTAACAAATCAAAAATCGAGATTTGCGCCAACTCCGTGGAAAGTGCTGTGAAGGCACAACAAGCCGGTGCTTATCGTGTAGAACTATGTGCAGGTATTCCGGAAGGCGGAACAACCCCGTCTTTTGGTGAAATCCGTATGGCACGCCAATTATTGAACCAAACAAAACTGCATGTCATTATCCGTCCCCGTGGCGGAGATTTCCTATATTCTCCTATTGAACAAGAAATCATGCTGCATGATATTAAAGTGGCACGCCAGCTGGGTGCGGACGGTGTGGTATTCGGCTGTCTTACAGCAGAAGGCTATGTCGATGTGCCTCTGATGCAGAAACTGATGAATGCGGTAGGCGAGATGAGTGTCACCTTCCACCGTGCTTTTGATATGTGCAGCAATCCCAAAGAGGCCTTGGAACAGATTATCGGACTGGGTATAGACCGGGTTCTTACTTCCGGACAGGAAGCTACCGCCGAAAAGGGAATCCCTCTTCTGAAAGAATTGGTGGAACAGGCCGACGGACGGATCATCATCATGCCGGGATGCGGTGTGAATGCCGGTAATATCCGTAAGATTGCCGAAGAAACCGGAACTTCGGAATTTCATTTCTCCGGACGGAGCAGCGTAGACAGCGGCATGATTTATCGTAACTCAAAAGTATCCATGGGAGGTACTGTAAAGATAGAAGAGTATCTGAAAGACGTTACCGATCCTGACAAAGTAAAAGCCGCCTTGTCCGAACTGGCAATGAAAGACGAAAACGACAAAGCACTGGAAAAGAAAAACAAAAGTCTCAACCCCAAGAAATCAAAGAAAGAGGATGACTGGGACGATGAGGACGATGACTTGGATGATGACAAGTAAACAACAGGTAAGCATAAACGCTATCAATATATTTAACGCGGATATTCAGTTTGCAAACTTGAATATCCGCGTTACTTTTTGTTTATACTGAATCCTACAGCTTATGTATCACCTTCATCAGCTGCTCACCCAGTCCGATGGTATATCCTTGTGACACGAATACCACCCGGTTAAAGGTATCCCCAATGATAAACATAGGCAGGATAGTCTTGTTAGACAACTTCATCCCTTCTGCAATCTGCTTCTGGATGGAACCGTCCACATCAATACCGTAAGTAATGGTAGCCGGTAATCCGGGGAATTCCTGCGGGCGGAACTTCTTGTACTGCTCCTCGTTGGGGAACAACAGCACGATTTCTCTGCCCCATTCATCAAACTCCTTACCCAATGCCGCAATATCACGCAAGGCATGGTTCGTAGGTTCTTGTCCGGCACCCAGTACGGCTACAATGTAGTAACCACGTCCTGTAGTGGCAAGAATAGACTTCAATTCATCGCTATCTATCGGTTTATAAGTAGATTCCGAGTTGAAATTACCGATTACCTGAATATCATCCTTACTTTCACGCATCACCAAGTCCACCGTAGTCGTTTCCCCCGGCTTGATGGTAAAGAAAGTCAGCTGGGACAATACGCCGCCGTTGGCCAGACGAGTACCGGTCACCATCACATAATTGCCGGCATCCAGTGCCGTTCCGTTCTTCAACAGATTAGCCCAAGTAGCGCCGCCACCCATATCAATATCGCCTTCATCATAATTCAGCAATTTCAAGGTTCCGGCAGGAGTCAGTCTGGAAATAGAGAAATGAGAATAATACTTCGGGTCGGCCAAAGACTTGATCGGCGTATATCTGGCAATAAACTTGCCGGTAGGCGCACTGGCCTGTTCCATCGCCTCAAAGTTCACATCAACAGCACCTTCATCACCCATCAACTGCACTTTTCCGGTCACTTCGTCTATACGTGCAGGAATACCCATGCTGCGTGCCATGGAAACAAAGAAGATATCACGGCTGTGCGCATCGGCTGTACGGGCCTTCCACACCCCCTCCGGAGTAATCGGAGAACCGCCCAGGTTGCAATCCTTGTCCACACGGATATTTTCGGCAACCCATGCAACCAGCTTCATCGGATCGGCAAGGTAAGCCTCACGCTCCTGTTCGGGCACTGCTTTCTCAAAGAATCCTTTGTACGGAGTAATCATTTCGTTGCTCACACGCGGATTACGCACAAATCTGCGGAAATAATCGGCATTGGCGCACAGATGTGAATTCATCATGTGGTCTATCAACACTTCGGAACTTACATCGCGAAGGTCTTTGGCGGAAATCTGCTGAAGCAGGTCAATGCCGCCCTTCTTTGACTTCTCCGAACGGAGACGGGCCATAAAGTCACGGATGGTTTCGTGGTTACCACGTGATGCCACCAGCAATTTGGCAACAACATCCTCATCCAACTGATACTCTTTAGCGAAATGACGGGCCGATTCATCCGTCATGAACGTAGCCACGTAGGCATTGCGGATAGAGTCCTCCAAGGCCATGCGGCGATTGTTCTCCGCACGTTGTTCGGGAGTCACTTCGGGCATATTGGCGCCTTCCACCGGAGGAATGATATCCATATCCAGTGTATAAGCCTCGCCGGCCGTCTTGTCCAGTTTCACGGTCAAGGCATTGTCTTTTCCGAAAGACAGTTTGGAGTAACCGAATTTTCCATCTTTGGAAGCCCATACCAGCATATCCCCTTTTCCGGCTGTCAGGAACGTCTTGCCGTCCGCATCCGTCTGTTTGGAAGCTACGGTATAAAATTCGGCATAGTTATACACCTTGAATTCCACTTTGGCATCAGCCACCGGTTTGCCATCCGCATCCACGATGGTCACATCGGCTTTTGCCGTAGGGGCATAGTTGTCAATCACATTGATTTCCGTATACCGGGGAGTGCGGTACATCACTTCTTCCGGTCCGTTATAACGTCCGAACACCTTGGTGTGCATCAGCATACCCCGTGAAGCGGGAGCGTTGAACCAACCCAGATTCAGTACCGGTTCGGGTTCGCAAGCACCCAGGAAGTACCATTTGCCATCCACCCAGGCTTCCACCCAGGCATGATTATCATCGGTATGTGCCCAACGCGGCGTATATACCTGGCGGGCAGGGATGCCTACCGAACGCAAGGCGGCTACCGTGAACGTAGATTCCTCGCCGCAACGTCCGTAGGCTGTCTTTACGGAAGCCAGCGGACTACTGGTACGGGCATCAGAGGGAGTATAAATCACCTTCTCATGACACCAGTGGTTCACTTCCAGCACGGCATCATATAAAGAAAGGTTTTTCACTCTGTCCTTCAGTTCCTCGTAGAATACCTTACGGCTGTCGTCCAGATTCTCGTTGTTTACGCGGATGGGCAATACAAAGTGGCGGAACTCGCGTTCGGGAACCACTTTTCCCCACGGCATCTCCTCACGCGCCTTGAAAGCGTAATCCACGTTTTCCAGATAGAATTCACCGGGATGATCCGCTATATCCGCCAAAGGCATATAGGCGTAAAGGAAAGTCATCGCCTCCTTCTGCTCATCGCTCATGGGTTGTTCGAATACCTGGAAGAGGTCACCTTGGGCCAGCGTATCACGCCGTGCCTCAAAATCCTGCTGAACAGCGGCACGTTCAGCCTCATCACTGATCAAATGTTTGTTGTTTGTACACGAGGCACACAGCATCAAGCCTATCCCCGCCGCACACAGAGCCAATAATTTCATCTTGTTGTTTATTTAGGTTAGCAATTTGTTATTGGCTACGAAGATAAGACTTTTTTCTTATTTTTGACGAAGTTCAAGCTATTATTTAGTATCCGCCGGCTCCGATTGTTGCGATTGATAATATTCCTCCTTCCGCTTGTTGGCCTGCTGCACCAGACTGGTGACGTATACCGTGAAAATGGGGAACATCATCATTCCCAGGGCGGCCAGCACCACCGACAGTATTTTCCCCGTAGGAGTGACGGCATAAATATTGCTCCCTACGGTAGTGACATCCATAAACGCCCACCACAGCGCACTCCAGTAGTCCGTCACCATAGGGTTCACCTTATGTTCCAGCACAAAGAAGATAAGGCTGGCAAAATACACGGTGGCCATCAGCATGGTGATGTACGAGGTAAACAGCCCGGACGCCTTGCTGCCCGACAGCCAGCCCACCACGATGGCCAGCGCATACCCTCCCCTCAGCAAAGGGATAAAGCGCAGGAAATAACTGATTTCGGGCGAGAAAGTGATGTGATAGAAATCAATGATATTTAAATAAGGTATAGATACCAGCAGGAAAATAAAATGGCTGGTGAAGTATCTTCCTTTTTCTTTCGAGAGGAAAAACTCCAGCAGGAAATCGAACAGGAAAAACATACATATCCAGAACTGAATCTTCAGATAAGAACCTTGATTCAGGAAAGGGATGTTATGAAAAGTATCTATCGAGATACTTATAACCAGAAAAAGGGACATCAACAGGATGAGTATATGCAAGATCCCGTAAATCCCCCTGCGGGAATAGATGAATGAGGAGAAAGCTGTTTTCATAAACGATACTGATTATATTGTTTTTTCTAGAAACACCCTTCCGGGTACGATTGTTTCATTCCGGATACCTTCCGGGTTAATAAACCTAAACGGATAAACATCATTTCCAGGGAGTTGTTATAAACTCCGTAAACAAAAAACATACATTTTTTAAAACCTAAACTTTATGGCAAACATTAGTAAATCAGTCAAGCTAGGGGTATTTACCCTCGCTATTATGAACGTGACTGCGGTAGTATCCCTGCGCGGGCTGCCTGCTGAAGCCGAATACGGACTGAGTTCGGCATTTTATTATTTATTCGCGGCCATCGTCTTCCTGATACCTACCTCGTTGGTAGCGGCGGAACTGGCGGCCATGTTCCAGGACAAGCAAGGCGGTGTGTTCCGATGGGTGGGTGAAGCCTACGGAAAGAAATTCGGCTTCCTCGCCATCTTCCTGCAATGGGTGGAAAGCACCATCTGGTATCCCACCGTCCTGACTTTCGGAGCCGTGGCACTGGCATTTATCGGCATGAGTGACACCCATGATATGGCCTTGGCATCCAACCGCTATTACTCACTGGCGGTGGTCTTGATTATCTACTGGCTGGCCACCTTCATTTCGCTGAAAGGCATGGGCTGGGTAGGCAAAGTGGCCAAAGTAGGCGGTATGGTAGGTACGATCATTCCTGCCGGCCTGCTGATGGTGCTGGCGGTGATTTACCTTGCTTCCGGCGGACAGAGCCAGATGAACTTTGACGGCAACTTCTTCCCCGACTTCAGCAACTTCGACAACCTGGTACTGGCTTCCAGCATCTTCCTGTTCTATGCCGGTATGGAAATGGGCGGTATCCACGTAAAAGACATGGAAAATCCTGCCAAGAACTATCCGAAAGCCGTATTCATCGGTGCGGCTATCACCGTAATCATCTTCGTGCTCGGCACCTTCGCACTGGGGATCATCATTCCCGAAAAGGACATCAACCTGACACAGAGTCTGCTGGTAGGCTTTGATAATTACTTCAAGTATGTCCATGCTTCGTGGTTGTCGCCTATCATCGCCGTGGCTTTGGCATTCGGTGTGCTGGCAGGCGTGTTGACCTGGGTGGCAGGTCCGTCCAAAGGTATCTTCGCAGTGGGCAAAGCAGGTTATCTGCCTCCCTTCTTCCAGAAGACCAACGCCAACGGCGTACAGAAAAACATTCTGCTGATCCAAGGCCTTGCCGTAACCTTGCTCAGCCTGCTGTTCGTTGTGATGCCTTCCGTACAGAGTTTCTACCAAATCCTGTCACAACTCACCGTATTGCTTTACCTCATCATGTATCTGCTGATGTTCAGCGGCGCCATCTATCTGCGTTACAATATGAAAAAGGCCCCGCGCCCGTTCCGCATCGGCAGCAAAGGCAACGGACTGATGTGGCTCATCGGCGGTCTGGGTTTCTGCGGTTCGCTGCTGGCATTCGTGCTCAGCTTCATCCCCCCCAGCCAGATTGCGGTAGGCAGCAACACCGTATGGTTTGCCGTTTTGATTATCGGCTGCGTCGTGGTAGTCGCAGCTCCGTTCATTATCTATGCATCACGCAAACCGTCATGGGTAGACAAGGATACACAGTTCGAACCGTTCCACTGGGAAGAACAGGCCACAACGGCACAGACAGCGGCTCCGGTTTCCGGCGCGGCTAAAAGTTCCGCTTCAAGCGCCTCTACAAACGCTGCCGCCGGACCGGCCTCTCAAAGCACCCCGACCCCGGAGCAACACAAATAACCCCCGCTGATGGGTTGGCCCATTCCTTTTTATCACAGGCAATTCCGGTTCCTTGAAAAGCAAGAAGCATGTTTTTCAAGAAGCCGGAATTGCAGTTTTCCACAAACCGGGATGGTTACTTTCCCTCTCTCTTCCAATAATTTCCTGTAAATCATAGCCGGAATTAAAGAAACATTCCTATCTTTGTCCCTTGGTTCACTTAATAATCACGTTTGACATGAAGCATAAGGCCTTTTTCATTTTTATGACAGCCCTTTTTATAGGGAGTCCGCTTTATGCACAAAAATATAAAATAGCCCTTATCCATTCCTACCAGGAAGGGTACAGCGGTGCAGGCATTGTAAACAAACTGTTTGTCAAAGGACTGAAAGACCAGCAAATAGACTTCCAGCTGCGCACCTTTTATCTGGATTGCGAGAAATATGAATCCGTAGAAGAAGAGCGACGGATTTCCGAGTTTGCAGATTCCATCCGCTCATGGGGAGGGGATTTGATTGCCGTGCTCGATGATCAGGCAACCTACTCTGTCATGGCTTGCGGAAACCCGTATGTCAGGCAGGTTCCCGTCGTATTCAGCGGAGTGAATTATCCCAACCAAGAGTTGCTGGCACAATATCCCAACATTACGGGCTACATAGACAAACCCGATTACCTCACCACCTGCCGGATGATAGAACGCATCATGGGCAAAGTCCGCATCCACATCCTGAACGGGCGGACCGTGCTTGACCGCCTTATCCGGAAAGACCTGAGCGAACAATGCAAAGGATCGGAAATCGCCCTCCACCAATGGAAAAGACAAGAGGCCCTGCCCGACAAGCTGAATATCCCCATCAGTGACAAAGATGATACCGAATATGAATCCCTGCACGAAAAGCTGAACGAATACAACCACTTGGACTCCACCGTCATAGTCCGCCTGTCCAGTGATTCCGTAGCTGCCCGCGACCTGATGTGGCTGTCCAGCGGGGTCTTCAAATACTCCCTGTTCCTGTATACCAAACGGGACTATACCACCCTGCGCATCGGCAGCCTGTTCGACAATCCCGGATTCGAAACCATCAACGAAGGATTCGGGATAAAGGAATACATGCTGGGAGGTTATTTCGCCCCCATCGAAACACAGCTAAGCGACATGACCGCCGGCATCAAAGAAAGACTGCAAGGAAAGATACCCGTCCCGGCGGTAAAACAAATCGCCAAACAGCACCTGGTCAACTGGCAGGTCATGAAGAGATACCAAATCCCCCCTGAAAGCATTCCACCGGAATATACCATCATGTACAGGCCGTGGGAGGAAAAATACGCAACCCCCATCCTGATTCTTGAAAGCCTCCTGGTCTTCACACTCCTTTTGGGGATAGCCTACCTTATTTATATCTATACACTGGAAAAAGGACGTAAAAAAGAAGCCTTGCGCAACCTCAGGTTCGAACACGAAGCATTAACGCTTGCACTGGAGGGAGGAAAAACCTATGCCTGGTGTTTCGACGGAAAAACCGCCGTGTTCGACCAAGCTTTCTGCGAACTGACCAACCGTTCCCAAAACGTGTTGGAAATAGGGGAAATATCCCACTATGTGCACCCCGACGACCAAGCCCGGTTCAGAAAAAACGTATCCAACATACTACACCGGCAACGAAGAACATCCCAATACCGTTGCCAATTCGACGACACCGGTTACCAATGGTGGGAATTCAGATACAGCGTGTTGCAGAATAATGAACAAAATCCTATCATCACCGGACTTCTGGTAAACATTCAGGAGATCAAAGACAAGGAAGAAGAACTGATACGCGCCCGCAAACTGGCGGAACAGGCGGAACTGAAACAATCCTTCCTGGCCAACATGAGCCATGAAATCCGTACTCCGCTTAATGCCATCGTGGGATTCTCCAACCTGCTCACTACCGAGAAAAACATCTCGGAAGAAGAGAAAAAAGAGTTTGCCTCCATCATAGACAACAATACCAGACTCTTGTTGAAGCTGGTCAATGATGTGCTGGAACTATCCCGTATAGAATCCGGCAATATGTCCTTTCATTGCGAGGATTGCAGCGCGCATCATTTCGCCGAAACGGTCTATCAGACCCATCAGGTAATTATTCTCCCTCCAGTGGAATTCATCAAAGAATTTCCCGACGAGGATGTGACCATACACATAGACCGTATGCGCCTCACCCAAGTCATCACCAACTTTTTGGGAAACGCCAAGAAGTTCACCTCCCAAGGACACATCAAACTGGGTTATTTCTGCGACAAAGAGAAAAAGGAAATCCATTTCTTCGTAGAAGATACCGGTGCGGGAATCCCTAAAGAAGAATTACAAATGATATTCGAGCGGTTCTACAAGCGGAATGAGTTTGTACAGGGGGTAGGGCTGGGACTCGCCATCAGCAAGGTCATTGTAGAAAAAATGAACGGACACATCGATGTGCAATCCGAGGTGAACAAGGGCAGCCGTTTCACCGCCGTACTGCCCTATCTGTAATTTTATTCCTGTGCAGGCTGTTTAGGCAGGGCGAACTGCAAGACCAGATACGCCAGCACACCCGCCAGCACCGTTCCCAGTATGACACCCATCTTTGCCTGCGTCAGCAACACCGGCGAATCCCCGAAAGAGAGGTTGGCTATAAACAAAGAAACCGTAAAACCGATACCTCCCAAAAGACAGATACCTGTCAGGTTCACCCAGGTCATGCCTTTCAGCAGTCCGGCGAACCCCATCTTTATCACCAGCCAGGTAAAGAAATAAATGCCGGCAAACTTACCCGCCAGCAATCCCGCCAGCACCGCCCAGGTAGCCATCCCCACTTCCAGACCGCCATGATCCGCCGTGAGCGAGACACCCGCATTGGCAAAGGCGAACAAGGGAAGAATAATATAATTCACCATTCCATGCAGACTGTCTTCCAATGACTGCAAGGGAGATATGACACGGTCCGAGGAAGACTCGATGCTTTTCAGCACATTGATCTGCATCTTGCTTAACACAACACTTTCCTTGTCACTGGCAGGAAAGACAGCAATGTTCTCGCGGATACGGTTAATGTACTTACCTATCTTGTAATGAGGAGTGGCGGGAACCGTGAAGGCTGCGACAACTCCCGCAATGGTAGCGTGGATGCCGCTCTGCAAAAACAGATACCACATAATCACTCCCCAGAAAATATAAAACCAACGGTTGCGCACCCGGAAGAAATTCCCGCCGCAAAGTATCAGCAGGATACCCGCCGAAGCAATCAGGTAGTTCACCGACAGATGAGAGGTGTAAAAAAGGGCGATGACCAGAATGCCGCCGATATCATCGACCACAGCGAAAGCGGTCAGAAAGACTTTCAAGCTCAGCGGAACCCGCTTGCCGAACAGGCTGAGCACTCCCAGCGAAAAGGCGATATCCGTAGCCATCGGTATGGCCAGACCACTTTGGGCCGGAGTTCCCGCCGTCATGAAATAATAGATCAGCACTGGAACCAGCATACCGCCGCACGCCGCCACGATGGGCAAAAGCGCCTGCCGGAAACTGGACAACTCGCCCACCAGTATCTCACGCTTTATCTCCAGCCCCACACTGAAGAAAAAGACAGCCATCAAAGCATCGTTGATAAAAGTCATCAAGGTCATGTGATGCCCGTTATGACTGAAGAAATTAAATTCTCCTATCTGAAGATGCACCTCGTAATTCCAAAAGGAGGCATAAATATCCCCCCACGGAGAATTGGCCAGGAACATAGCCAGCAAGACTACCCCCATCAGCAACATCCCTCCATTAATATGATAGTGCGCCGCCCGCTGGAAGGAAAAGTTCAAGTTCAGAATTTTCAGTTTTTCCATATCAATTGAATTTAAGAGTTTGTGATAAATTGCCATCAAAACACAAGCCCTTCCTGTTATTGACTTTTTAATTTCAACTAACAGAAAGAGCCCGCTTATTGTTTGCTCCCCAGAGCTTGTTTATTCTTGAATTAATCCAGCTTCAGAACGGCCAGGAACGCCTTTTGCGGTACTTCCACATTACCGATCTGTTTCATTCGTTTCTTACCTCTTTTTTGTTTTTCCAACAATTTACGCTTACGGCTCACGTCACCGCCATAACACTTCGCGGTCACATCCTTGCGCACCGCCTTGATGGTTTCCCTTGAGATAATCTTCGCCCCGATAGCTGCCTGAATGGCAATATCAAACTGCTGGCGCGGAATCAGCTCTTTCAGTTTCTCGCACATACGCTTGCCCAGGTTATAGGCATTGTCCACATGTGTCAGGGTAGAAAGCGCATCCACCGGCTCACCGTTCAACAAGATATCCAGCTTCACCAGTTTGGAAGGGCGGAAACCCGACTGATGGTAGTCAAAGGAAGCATATCCTTTCGAGATACTCTTCAGCTTGTCATAAAAGTCAATCACGATTTCACCCAGCGGCATCTTGTAGTGAATCTCCACCCGGTTGCCCGACACATAATTCTGCCGCACCAGTTCGCCGCGCTTGCCCAGACACAGCGTCATGATAGGGCCGATGTAATCGGTGGCGGTAATAATCGTGGCATCAATGAAAGGTTCCTCGATGTGGTCAATCAGCGTCGGATCGGGCATACCGCCGGGATTATGCACCTCGTTGGCATGTCCCTGCTTGTCATACACCATGTACGACACGTTGGGCACGGTCGTAATCACATTCATATCAAACTCGCGGTCCAGACGTTCCTGAACAATCTCCATGTGAAGCAATCCCAGAAAACCGCAACGGAATCCGAAGCCCAGAGCCAGTGAGGACTCCGGCTGGAAAGTCAGCGAGGCATCATTCAGCTGAAGTTTCTCCAGCGAAGCGCGGAGGTTCTCGTAATCTTCCGCCTCGATAGGATAAACCCCGGCAAACACCATCGGCTTCACTTCCTCGAATCCGGCAATCGCCTTTTCACACGGACGGGCGATGTGAGTGATGGTATCCCCCACCTTCACCTCGCGCGAGGTCTTGATGCCCGAAATGATATACCCCACATCTCCTGTGCGCAGTTCCGCACGGGGAATCATATCCATTTTCAGCACACCGATCTCATCTGCATCATACTCCTTGCCGGTATTGAAGAATTTCACCTTGTCCCCTTTGCGGATCACCCCGTTCTCTATTTTAAAATACGCGATGATTCCACGGAAAGAATTGAATACCGAGTCGAAAATCAAAGCCTGTAGCGGCGCCTCTTCGTCACCCGTCGGGTGCGGGATACGTTCCACCACCGCCTTCAATATCTCCTCCACACCCATTCCGGTCTTGCCGGAGGCACGGATAATATCCTCATGTTTGCAGCCCAGCAGGTCGATGATTTCATCTTCCACCTCATCGGGCATGGCACTCGCCATATCACATTTGTTCAGCACGGGAATGATTTCCAGGTCATGCTCCAACGCCATGTACAGATTCGAGATAGTCTGCGCCTGCACTCCCTGCGAAGCGTCCACAATGAGCAGCGCCCCTTCACAGGCGGCTATGGAACGGGATACCTCGTATGAAAAGTCCACGTGTCCCGGAGTGTCAATCAGATTCAGTACATACTTCTCTCCCCCATACTCGTACTCCATCTGGATGGCATGGCTCTTGATTGTAATACCTCTCTCCTTTTCCAGGTCCATATCGTCAAGCATCTGCCCTTCGGTTACCTGGATGGTTTTTGTAAACTCCAACAAACGGTCGGCCAAGGTCGATTTCCCGTGGTCTATATGTGCTATAATGCAAAAATTACGGATATTCTTCATCTTTAACAGCTATCTATTTAAAAACAAACAAGTTTCTTGCTTTTCGGGCGCAAAGATACGCAAAAAGAACAAGATTTTAAAGACTACAATAAATTTATAGCAGACAATTCCCTGCTCAAAGACTGTATGCCTTTCTGGATCTTTTCCAACTGCCGCCTGCGAGGTTTATGCACTCCGGCTGCATAATGCCACAACTGGCGTTCATTGATTCCGGTAATCCGGCTCAAAGCAGCCTTGGTGAAGATGCTGCTATAATAGTTGATAAAAGTAGCGGCATCTATCTTAAATTTCAATTCAAACTCTCCCGACAAGACTTCACAAGGATTCGGATTATCTTCCAGATACAACTCTATTGCCTCCTTCATGTTATCCTCAATCTCCTTCATGTCATTGCCTACGGTAATAACGGGAGCACCTTCGATATAAGCACTCAAGTTCTTTCCTGCGTGTTCTACAATCACTTCCACTGTTTTCATATTGCCTCCTGTCCTAAAATATCAAGAGAACAAGGGGGGCTACTTTAACCCCGCTTGTCTCAGAATGCTGTAATAAGTGCCTTTCTCAACGCCTTTGCTGTTGTGATCCGGTACGATAACAATCATGCCATCCTTCTCAAATTTCATGTGGCTACCCTTCTGACTCTTCAATACAAAACCGTTTTCCAGCAACATCGTTACAACGTCTTTCACTGATTTGTAACTCATAACGTTTTGGACTTAATTACCCTGCAAATATAGTAATAATATGAATACTATTCAAAAAGATGATTCATATTATTACTATAATACAAAAAAAATGCGTTGACAACATACCAAACAATGTGCCAACGCATTTTTTTATGAGTTTAAAATCTTCTTCTTACACCAATTTTACAAAGATCTCGCCTTCCACTTCAGAAGTAACGACCTTATCTTCTCTCAGCAGCCAGCCCAGCCCCAGGAAGAAATCCTTGTCAGCTTTCAGTTTGGTTGCTTTCTTGATTTGTTTTTGTGTCAAACCTTCAGTTCCATTCAATGCTTCCCAGATTTGTCCGGCCAAAGCACCTGCTTTTTCTTTCAACATTTTCAATTTGCTTTTAGTTAAACGTTAACCGCACCCACACATTCCGATGTGAATGTTTGTGTTTCTTATCGCTTGCAAAGATACACAAAATTATGTTATTCAACACTTTTGCATCGAAAAAGTTTGTATTTCTATAAGAAAAAGCGATTTTTCAACCTATTTTTTTTGTTTTTCGAGGTGTTCGCTCCAAATCCGGGCCGCTTCCTCCACCATTCTTGCACAAGGACGCTTGGCGTAATACCGTTCCGTCCTTGCTTCCGGTGTGGATACTACCGGCTCTTTTCCGGACAATCCCAGCAAATCGGCACACCGCAGGGCGCCGTTCCGCTTCTTGAATTCTTCGGCCAGTTCCTGCACCAGAGCGTAATTCGCCGCCTTGCTCTCACGGTCTTTCCCCTCGATGGCGCACTTCTCCAGCCCGGCCAGCAGGAACATGCCGCAAGCAGCACCGCAGGTTTCACGCATCCGCCCTATGCCGCCGCCGAAAGAGGCGGACATGTGCAGGGCCTGTTCACGGGTGAAACCATACAGATCGGCAAAAGCCGTCACTACGGACTGGGAGCAGTTATATCCTTCCTTGAACAAGGCAACGGCCTTTGCCACCCTGTCCTCTTCCCTAACTTCCGTATGCAAATCCAACGTATTCTTGTCTTCTTCCATTTTTCTTACCTCCTTCTTTTCTTTCCGTCTTTTTCCTTTGTTCTCATTCCGCCACATTGTTTACAATCTCACCCTTGATGAATCCTTTCAAGTTCCCCACCGCAATCCGCATCAGCCGGACACGGGCTTCTTTCGTGGCCCAGGCGATATGCGGCGTAATGAAGCAGTTCTTCGCCGTCAGCAGGGGGTTGGTATATTGGGGAGGCTCGGAAGAAAGCACATCCAGTCCGGCAGCCGCTATCACACCCTTGTTCAGTGCGTCGGCCAGGTCTTTCTCGTTCACCAAGGGACCGCGGCCGGTATTTATCAGAATGGCCGTCGGTTTCATAAGGGCCAGGCGGGCGGCATTGACCAGCTCTTTGGTATCGGGTGTAAGGGGGCAGTGCAGGCTCACCACGTCACATTCGCGGAACAGCTCATCCAGCTCCATTTTCCGGATTCCTCCGGGAAGTTGTGACTGCGGCCTGGAAGTATAGGCGCATACCTGCATTCCGAAAGCGGCAGCGATGCGCGCCGTCGCCTGTCCGGTGTTTCCCAAGCCGATGATTCCCAGTTTCTTCCCGTCCAGTTCCACCAGGTCGGTATCCCAGTAGCAGAAGTCGGGATTGTTCGCCCAACGCCCGTGACGGTTGGCATAGGCATAATGGCCTACACGCTGGGTGATGTTCAGTATATGCGCAAAGACCATCTGGGCAACGGAAGCGGTGCTGTAGGCAGGTATGTTGGTGACAATGATGCCCCGCGCTTTCGCAGCCTGGATGTCCACAATATTATATCCCGTAGCCAGCACGCCGATGTATTTCAAGGCAGGCAGAGCGGCCATATCCTCCGCCGTAATCACCGTTTTATTTGTAATCAGCACTTCCGCTCCGGCAGAACGCTCCAATAACTCGGCAGGGGCCGTGCGGTCGTACACCGTCAGCTCGCCCAACGCCCTCATCTCCTCCCATGACAAATCACCGGGATTCAATCCGTAACCGTCTAAAACTACTATTTTCATATGCTCAAAAGTTAAATTCCATATTTTGTCCATTTATTCGGTTAGATTGGAACGCGAATGACGCAAATTAACAGCTGCACAGCATGGATATAAACCGGCCGGAAGGTTGGATTTATGTCATTTGCGTTCCAATTTTTAATTTTATAGCACAGGATCAATGCAATTCATTTTCATTCCTTGAACCGTTCCCCCCAGAGGCTCTGCATCCGTTCCTTTATCTTCGCTTCCTGCGCATTGTTCTGCGGATGCCAGATGCGGCTGCCCTTCACCTCGTCCGGCAGGAACTGCTGCTGCACGAAATTGCCCTGATAGGCATGTGCATACTTGTAATCCTTGCCATAGCCCAACTGTTTCATCAGCTTGGTGGGTGCGTTGCGCAAATGCAAGGGGACAGGCAGGTTGCCCGTCTGCCGCACCAGTTCCAGGGCACTGTTGATCCCCTCGTATGCCGAGTTGCTCTTGGGGCTGGTGGCCAGATACACCGTAGCTTCCGCCAGCGGGATACGCCCCTCAGGCCATCCTATCTTCATCACGGCATCAAAAGCGGCGTTCGCCAGGAGCAATGCGTTGGGATTGGCCAGACCGATATCCTCGGCTGCCGAAATGACCAGTCTGCGGGCTATGAAAGCCGGGTCCTCTCCGGCCTCCACCATACGCGCCAGCCAGTAGAGCGCCCCGTCCGGATCACTTCCGCGGATGGACTTGATAAAGGCGGAAATGATATCATAATGCATCTCTCCATCCTTGTCATATGCCAACGGATTCTGCTGCAAACGCTCGGTCACCTTCTCATCCGTAATCACCACGGGTCCGGCATCCGCATCCGCCTCCACCACCAGTTCCAGTATGTTCAGCAGCTTGCGGGCATCGCCTCCCGAAAAGCGGAGCATGGCATCCGTCTCCTTCAGCTCTATCTTCTTTTCTTTCAGTATCACGTCCTTTGCGATGGCATTATGCAGCAGTTCCAGCAAATCCTCCTTCTCCAATGATTTCAGCACATACAGCTGGCAGCGGGAGAGCAAGGGCCGGATCACCTCGAACGAGGGATTCTCGGTGGTGGCGCCTATCAGGGTCACCACTCCCGTTTCCACCGCCCCCAACAGGGAATCCTGCTGGGACTTGCTGAACCGGTGGATTTCATCAATGAACAGGATGGGGCTGGCCTGCGAGAAAAAACGGTTGCTTCTCGCCTTCTCTATCACATCGCGCACATCCTTCACACCGGAAGTGACCGCACTCAGTGTATAAAAAGGAGTTTCCAGCTTGTTGGCTATGATCTGCGCCAGCGTGGTCTTCCCCACCCCCGGAGGCCCCCAGAGGATAAAGGAGGAGATGCGTCCCGCGTCGATCATCTTGCGCAAGACAGCCCCCGGCCCCACCAGGTGTTTCTGACCTATATAATCGTCCAATGTCTTCGGACGCAAACGTTCTGCTAAAGGTTGTGCCATATCTTCATCTTTATTTCGGATAACAAAAATACAGCATATTTTCCTATGAACAAAGTTCAGGGCAACAATATAGGATTTATTTTTTTGAGGCAGAAAAACAAAAGAACATAAAAAACAGGGACTCATACAAAATGAAATACAGGTTCTTTGTCCGTCTGATCCAAAACAATTATTTTTGCAACCCTTTTCCAAAAGAGTGATTATTTCAAATTTAAATGTAATTCTAATAAAGACAGACGATGAAAAAACTTTTTTCCACCAGCCTGTTGATTTTAGCAGGTATGCTTTTACTGCTGGGCGGCTGCAAAGAGGACGAACTTCCGGTTTCCGGAGAAGGAAACGTGGCAAACAACGAATTGCCCGTCCGGCTGGCCGAAACGGATTATAACCCGGACAACACGTATTACCTGCTGAATGACAATGAATCCCAGGATGTTTATTTCGACTCCGGCCAGCGCAGCTTCTACGTCAGCCGGCCTCTTCAGTTCGGAATGGACGACGAGCACTGTTTCCAACTCCGTTTCTATAGTCCCAGAGCCTTGAAAAACGTGACTTTCTGGGCCAGGATAGACGGTTACGAGGAAGAATTCAAGTTCATGTCGCTGGAAAAGATCATGCCTTTCCAGCAACTCCGGGTACACATACCGTTCGCCACCAAGGATCTGACCGCCTATACCCGCAGCGGAAAGAAAATACGGATCATGGCAAACCCCTACCTCACGGAAGAAAACCTGACCTTCACCGTAGAGTGTGACGACCCGTACTGGGCAAGGCTGCAATCCATCCGTTGCAAATGGTACATCGCCTTCGGCAGATACAGTGACACCCAGGACAGCTGGAAGTACAAGATGAAGGCTTCGCACACGCGTGAGGCGGTGGCCATCGCGCTGAACATGGCGTATATGTTCTCGTCGGAACGGTTCAAGACCGCCCTGTACGAGTTCGGCCCGCTGCACAGCAACAATGACAAGGCGGAAATAGACAAGACCGCCCTGCTGGCCAACGTGCTCAACCACCGCGGACTGACCTTCGGCTATACCACCGGCGTGATGGGACTGGGCGGAGGAACCACCTTCGGCATGCATGAAGTGTGTTATCTGGAACACTATGCCGATGACAAAAGCATCACCGAAACCATATTCCACGAGTTTGCCCACTGTGTGGGCTACGGCCATGCGGGAAACATGACCTACGAACAGACGGGACCGGGGTGGATCACCCTGTGCAACAACGTATATGTGGCGCTGTCGCTGGACAAGGAGCTGCCCGTCTATTCCCGCCGCTTCCTGCACACCCGCTGGAGCAGGAACCGTTATTTTGATGATATATACGTGGCTTCGAAACACATTATCGAAGACCCGGAACTCGATGCGCTGGACGGCGGTCTGTCTCCCCTGCGCGGAGAGACCGACCGGGGAGGAAACGACGGGGAGCCGGTGGCGTTCAAGCTGGATTATACCGACTTGCCCGGCGCTACGGGAACCACCTTCCGCCCCAAGGATGTATATGTGTACGGAGATACCCTGTATGCCGTGAACGATGCGGACAACCAGTACAGCGTAGAGGTGTTCGGCCTTGCCGGCGGCGGCAAGAAGCACTTGGGAAGCATCAAGGAATGGAAGCACGGAGAAGCTACCGGGAAATTCGGCGGCCGCCCGAACGGTATCACCCGTGCCCACGACAAGATTTATGTCACCCACGAAGGAAGCCGTACCGAGATTTTTGATGCGAAGAGCCATCAGTTCCTTACCTGCATAGGCAATGGAAGCTGGGGAACGGGGCCCTCGCAGACCGTACATGCCTTCGATGTGCTGCTCTACAAAGGGCTGGTCATGATACACGACAAACGCTACGTCAACTTTGTAGAAGAGCAGGCTATACAGTCCGGAGTGACTCCGCGGATTTATGTACGTTCCGAACATCTGGGCGAGACAAACGGCACTTACGGCATGGCGGTGGACGAACAGACCGGCCTGCTCTACTCCACCCATCCCGCCAAACGCATAGACCTGTTCGCCCCCGACGGGATACGGGAAGGAGTTTCACCCAAACGCACCGGGCAACTGGCTTATAAAAATGTACCCTACGACTTGGATTTCTACGAAGGAAGGCTGTTTGTAAGTTCCGACGGCACAGAAAAGTTCTGTGAGGTCAATCCCCGGACGGGAGAGATCATGAAGGACCATACCACCATCGGCGGCATCACCCTGCAAGCACCTGAGAAGTTCTGCATCCGCCGCCACACGCTGTTCATCACCGACCGCGTGAAAAACGGGACATGCGTTTACGCCATCCCCATGAGTGAGCTGAAATAAATGTATACCTATATAATATAGTAAGAACAACATGAAAATATACGCTTATATCCTGATAGTGCTGTCCGGAATCCTGACGGCACAATGCAGCAAAGTCACCCTGGATGAAATCTGCGGCTACCCCTCCGCTCCCGGCGGAGGAAACGGGGAAGGAGAAGGAAACGGGGATTATACCAGTTACTGGTATTACTCGTATGAGGCGGCGCAACTGATTGATGCGGAAACCCTGGGCATGGAAACGGCCGAGGATTTCACCCCTTATACCGTCGCTCATCTGGGGGATACCCTTTTCATCGCAAACATCGGAAAGGCAGGCAGCAGCCTGTTGCTGTTCAGTATAAAGAAAGGTGAACGGCTGGGAACCTTGCAGAGCTGGCAGCACGACGGCGGGGAGAAGAGTTTCGGAAGTCAGATAGAGGCCATCGTCCCGTCGGGCAACCGGCTGTATGTGGCCGAACGCCAGTCGCGCATCCATGTATTCCGGTTGCCGGAACTGTCCTACCTCACCTGCATAGGCAACGGGCAATGGAGCGGCCCCGTATTCCAGGCACAGGCCATGACGGTAAAGGACGGGCTGATTTTCGCACGCGACAAGAACGGAATGGTCAGCATTTACAAAGAGGAGGATGCCACCCCGGAAAATTACCAGAAGGTGAACCGCTACCGCCGGGCATCCGGCAACGGCAGTCCGGACAACAACGGCTTTGCCAGCCATTCCATGCAGCCCGATGCGGAAGGGCATCTGCTGCTCACGGATTATGAAGGGAAGAAAATACGGGTGCTCGATCCGGCACTGGTCAACGATGATATGGCAAACGACGCTTCCATCGATCTGGACGACCTTTCCCTGTCGCCCGGCTTCAAGCCCAAGACACTGGCGTTGTGCGGCGACCGCTGGTATGCTACCGGCGACAATGATGCCATCAACATATACGAACGCCAGTCCAACGAATGGAGCAAGAAAATAAAAACTGTAAAAGGATATGCTTTTTCCCAGCCTGCCCGCATCTATGCGCAAAACGACTCTGTGCTATGGGTTTCGGACACGCACAGTTCCAAACGGACACTGGTGAAAATGCTGGTGCATAAAGGAGAAATACGGGAATAGAGGTTCTATTCCGTTCTTTATCCAGAATGCGAATGACACGAATGGCGCAAATTGGGTTTATATCTCTGATTGGCGTCATTCGTGTCATTTTCATTCACATATATCAACCTTGCCAATCTTTCAATGCGACTGTCAACAGGAGCCGGTCGTTCACTTGCCATATCGATTACGTAATCGGGGAAGCCATTCTTTTTATCTGGCCGCACTCCATCACAATCCCCTTTCAAGGCTCCCCTATCGCCCCCACAATCAGCTGTACCTGAGCCGGCATATAGGTACGGCAGCTCAAGCCACTGCCCATCTTCTCCAGTTGCTCCCTGAGGTGAGGATAATAGTCAATCCAATACTGCAACTTACGGTAAGCCACCTGCGGATTCAAATCCGGGAAATAACACAGGGCCAGTTCGGTGCGGCCATACGTGCGTATCTCAAAATTCTCCATACATTCCATACTTTTTATTTACTTCCATAAAAGTACGAAAAACGGACGAGAAGAAAGAATGTTTTTCCAACAATAATCAACTAGAATCAACTGTTATCAACTACAATCCACCGGAATCAACTTTCCGGAATCCGCACATCGTATCTTTGTAATATCGGGACGATGAAGGCGAAAGATCTATAATCTTACAGCTGTAAGATATAGGATCTTACACGTGAAAGATAGGGTTCTTTCAGCAGTCGGCAACCAGTGGCTGACGGTTAATGGACAGTGACTGACGGCTGACTTGCTTCATTCCCCGGCAACAGTGTTTCTTAATTTTCAATTATCAACTTTTAATTTTAACAGACTATGGTAAATTACAGTATCGTTATGCGTAGCAATCCGATGGACGCGGATGCCGCCAAGAAGGCTTACGCCAGTGCACAGTATTCGGAAGTGATGGACATCAACCGCTTTGCCGAGCACATCGCCAGCCACGGCTGTGTGTACAAGCGCGCGGACATCGTGGCCATCCTCACCATGGCGGTGGACTGCATGAGGGAACAGCTTCTGGGAGGACAGAAGATACAGCTGGGCGACTTGGGGGATTTCTCCATCAGCATCAACAGTATAGGTGCGGAAAGCGCTGCCGACTACAATCCTGCCATCCACGTCAGAAAGCTGAATGTGAACTGGAGTGCCGGAACACGTTTCCAGAACTTGCAGGAGGAAGCCGTGTTCAACCTGGTGGCCACGCGCAAGGCGGCCCGACTGGTGGTGAAGGCGCTGAAAGCCGGAAAGACCAGTGTGGATCTTACCGGAGAGGCGAAAGAGCCGGAAAACGGAGGACAGGCCTAACGGAACCCCAGTATGACGGAAGCAAGGCACGACGCTAAAAGGCACGACGCTAAAGGGCTGAATGTGCCCCTGTGACAAGCCGTTTTCATTGGGGTACATTCAGCCCTTGGCTTCCATTACAATTCATTTATTATCAACCTCTAAAACAAAATTCCAATGAGTTCAAGAACAAAGAAAAACACCTGGACAATGATTCTGAAAGTAATTATCACCGTAGCCACCGCCGTTGCCGGCGCACTCGGCCTGAACGCCTGTATCTGATGATCATGAGAACCATCACCCTGATTATTATCCACTGCTCCGCCACCCCTGAGGGGCGGAGGCTGGATTTTGAAACTTGCCGCCGGGACCACATCCGCCACCGGGGCTTCACGGACATAGGATATCATTTCTATATCACCCGTGACGGAGAGATTCACCGCGGACGACCTCTGGAAAAGGTGGGAGCGCATTGCAAGAACCATAACCGGCATTCTATCGGCATCTGCTATGAGGGAGGACTCTCGGAGGACTGCACACCTGCCGATACGCGTACTCTGATGCAGAAGGGAAGTATGCTGGCACTGTTGCGCGAGCTGCGCCTCCTGTTCCCCAAAGCGTTGATAGTGGGGCATCATGACTTGAATCCCGTGAAGCCGTGCCCTTGTTTTGATGCTGTAAAGGAATACCGCTTTTAAGGGATGATTTCTCCAAAGATAGGGTTTCCAATGAGAACCGTTTGTTTTCAAAGAGGTTTCTTCAAAGATAACGTATCCAAGGATGATTTCTCCAAAGATAGGGTTTCCAATGAGAACCGTTCGTTTTCAAAGAGGTTTCTTCAAAGATACTGTATCCAAGGATGATTTCTCCAAAGATAGGGTTTCCAATGAGAACTGTTTGTTTTCAAAGAGGCTTCTTCAAAGATACTGTATTCAAGGATGATTTCTCCAAAGATAGCGTTCCTTTCCTTCGCTTTGATTTCCTGACCCTTCATTCAACTAATCTTTTCATTTAACAATAATAAAAATGAACTATCTGATAAACCAACTCATGACCGTGGACAAAGCCTTCTACCGTCATTATCTGGAAATGCTGCTCACCCTGAACCGCATCCAAGCCCTCACCCCCTGGCAGATGTCCATGCTGCTGTGGAGAGCCAAGATTTTCCATATACAGGTGCTCTACCCCGAACTGCTGCGCATCAGCCTGTGCACGGAGCAGGAAAAGGACGAGATACGCTTTATGAAGGGATGGAAACTGAAAGAGCTGGAGAAAATAATGCCCGCATGGCAGCGACGGCAGTGCGAGGAGATAAAACGGGAACGGTGGAGAGGATTTTAATGGCTAGCGGTTAATGAGGAATGACCAGTGATCATTGGGGAATGACCAGTAATCAGTAAAGCCTGCCGGCAACATGATCTACTTGTAAGCAACTTTTAAAGGGGGTATGTCAAAATAAAATGACTACTCCGAGAAGTTACAGACTGTAACTACAAGACCTAAAAGGCGAGTGTCAAAACTCAGTTTTTGAAAACATGAACTTACAATCTGAAATTTGAGCATCCTAAAAGACTAAAGAAAGGGTCGTATCATTACTCCATACAGAGCTTGATACGATCCTTTCACGTGTTATAATTACTATCTGTAACTTTTCGGGGTTGTCCTTTTTGTTTTGACATCTCCCTTCTCCTATCCCCAAGTTATTCAGGAACAGCAACATTCAACTACTTCATTCCCCCTCATTAAACCCCAGGCCCTGCTGTTCGGGCTTCAGCTTCTCTGTCAGGAAATTGGTATGCTCCCACTTCGGTTCGGGCGGATTATGATCCAAGGTCCTCTCCTCGGTAGGCGTGTAGCGTCCGTTGTAAGTGCTGAAGGCGAAAAAAGCATCTCCCGGTCCGCCCAGATGGTCGAAACGTACCTTGGCCACACGCACCAGCACCTGCCCCAGTTCATCGTTACGGTCTACCACCATTCCATAATCCGTCTTGTTGAAAAAGGCCGCCGAGCCGTTGATATCATACAGCGTGGGCACAGGCCAGCGTTTGCTTCCCGGTTCGCGGCGCAACTTGGTGGGGTGCGCCACCAAAATGAGCAACACCTTGTGCTTCACGGCAAAATTGGAGAACTCGTCGAAGATGCGGCTGATGTACTGCGTTTCCGTTTCCCAGTCGGGAATCTGATGCTCGAAGCGGTTGAAGGGGTCCACCACCAGCACCTTCACTCCTTTCCGGCTCACCAGTTGGGCGGCAATGCGGAGCACACTCTCTACCGAGAAGTCCTCTTTCGGCATAATGGAAAAGACACTCTGTGCCAGGTAACGGATGGCCTGTCCGGCTTCCGGCAACGGCATCCCCTTGTGTTCGAAACGCTTGCCCACCACGCGGCGTATCAGCTTGCGGTAGTGATAGGCCAGCGGGGTATTCTCCGGGCTGAAATAGCCCACCTTCCAATCGTGGCGCAGGAGCAGGCGCATGGCAATTTCGTCCACAAACTCGCTTTTTCCGCTACCGGGAACGCCTGTGACCGTGAGCACAAAACCACGCTCGAACTTGATCAGCCGGTCCAGATTCTCCAGTCCCGTATCGGCTCCTTCCGGCATTCCGTTGTAATAAATATCCATCAGCGTATCCCATTCGTCCATGGGGCAGAAGACTCCTTCCAACGGGATTTCCGCCGCCTGCTCCACCTGCTGGCGGAGCCTCGGAAGATCGTACTTCAACAGATACTCGTTGGCATCCTTGCAGCCTTCTCCCCAGGCCACCACCTTGCAGCGGTCCACGCCCAGGCGGCGCACCAGTTCGTCGCGCAACTCCACTCCGCGCTTGTCGGTATCCATGGCCAGGATGATTTCCGTCTTGTCATCGAAGTGCGACTCCACGAAGCGGTCCAGCCACTGAAGGTTCGCGCCTCCGGCTCCGTTGGGTACGGACACCACCTCTTCCAGTCCTGCGGCTATCAGGCTGAGGGCATCTATCTCGCCTTCGGTGATGTAGCACTTTTCCTTCCCTTTTATGGCGTCTATGTTCCAAGGAATCAGCTCGGCTCCTTTCACCATCTTGAAATGCTTTGCGGCATCCCGGAATTTCATGTTTTTCATTACTCCGTCCTCCAGGTAAGGGAAGCAGATGCAGGCTTCTTCCTTGCCGGTCTGCGGCAGGAATTCCAAGCGTTCCTCTATCTTCATCCTTGTCAGGACGTCCATCGGAATACCTCGTCTGCCGACCATGTATTCCATCATTTTTCCATTCATAATTTGTTTGTTTTTATTGATTACCGGGCATATGTAATGTACAGGCGGTTGCAGGGGGATGTGCGGCTTGCGTTGCGACGTGTTATGGTGCTGCGATGCTGCATCGTGGTACTGCGACGTGTTGCGGTACTGCGATGCTGCATCATGGTACTGCGACGTGTTGCGGTGCTGCGGTGCTGCATCGTGGTGCTGCGACGTGTTGCGGTGCTGCGGTGCTGCATCGTGGTGCTGCGACGTGTTATGGTGCTGCGGTGCTGCATCGTGATGCTGCGACGTGTTACGGTGCTGCGATGCTGTATCGTGGTGCTGCGACGTGTTGCGGTGCTGCGACGTGTTGCGGTGCTGCGATGCTGCATCATGGTGCTGCGACGTGTTACGGTGCTGCGGTGCATCCTTCTGCTGTTTCTGCCGTTCCCGGTCTTGTTGTTTCTGTTCTCTTTTCCACATCTCGTCCTCGTTCCACGCTATGGCGAAATCACAATGAAAGCATTTCGCCCATCCCCCTTCACGGGTGATATGCACACTGAACGAAGGATCTTTGGGATTGCTTCGCGTTGCGGAACATTCGGGACAAGGCATACGGAAATGGTCCTTTCTGCGCGGCAGGCTTTTCAGCCACCGCACATAATCTGCATGTTCTTCGCGCGTCATATCCAGCTCTGTTTCAGATTATCCCAGGTGGCACGTCCGTTGGGGCGCGGGGGTGCATCGGCAGGAAGAGGAACTCCGCAATACGAACGTTCGCCGGTCAGCGGATTGTACGTTTCGTAGGGCGAGAGCGATGTCGATTCATTCTGCATCCGGCTTCTTTCTTTCAGCTTTTCTTCCAGAAAAAGACGGGTGGGCCTTTCTCGGCGGATGTAGTTGGCGAAATAAGCTTCGGCTTCGGACACGGAAGTGATTCCTCCTGTGTTTCCTTGTGCCACGACATGTTTCTTGAACAGATCACGAATAAAAGAAAGATTGTTCAAAAAGAGTTCTTTCAAACCTGACATCATCCCCACAGCCTCCAGCCAACTCTGAGTAATGAAAGCTTCATTGATGCATTGTTCCCATCGGGGCATCGTTTCGGACAATTCGGAAAATCGGGGAAGTTTATCAACAGCAGCAACAGCAATTATTTCTTTTTCTTTGTTATTGTTGTTTTTCTTCTCTCCTCTATTCTTTTCTTCTCTTATAAAGCTTTGCTTAAAGCTTGCTTGCAAGTTCTTTCCATAACACTCATTATCAACACTTTGAATCACATTTTTGACTGAATTTTCATTTGTATTTTTTGCAGTCGTATTTTTCATACTTTCCGCACTACTTTTCACGTTGCTTTCCGTGCTGTTTTCCTTGTAGATTTCCTTATTATAATCCGAATGGATTGGCTTGCTGCTCTCCATGCAGACAGTCTTGTTACTATCTACATTGCTGCTTTCCATATAAATTCTCTCCTTACTATCCATCCTAGGTGCACCACTGCTTTTCAGGTAGACTTCCTTGTTATTATCCATGCAAGGTACACCACCACTTTCCATGTAGGCTTCCCCGTTATTATCCACGCAGAACGCATCACCGTTTTTCAGGTAGATTTCCCCGTTATTATCCATGCAGGGCGCATCATTACTTTTCGTGTAGATTTCCCCGTTATTATCCATGCAGGGCGTATCATCGCTTTTCGTATAGATTTCCTCGTTACGATCCATGCAGGACGTATCACCGTTTTTCAGGTAGACTTCCCCGTTACAATCCACGCAAGGTGTATCATCGCTTTTCAGGTAGGCTTCCTTGTTACGATCCATGCAAGGTACACCACCATTTTTCAGGTAGGCTTCCCCGTTATTATCCATGCAAGATGTATCATCGCTTTTCAGGTAGATTTCCTCGTTACGATCCATGCAGGACGTATCACCGTTTTTCCCTTCGTTGATTCTGCCCCTTCCTATTGTAGACGCAGTTGCTTTTGCAGATGCTTTCACCGTACTTTTCTTACTGCTTCTCCCTCCCTTACTGCCGGCAGCGGCACGTTGCTCGGAAAGTTTGCTCTGATATCCCATCACCGCGTCCAGATACAGACATCGGAAATACCCGTCCTCTGTAATGAGAAACAAATCGAAGTCCTTAATAAGATGTTGCAGATTTTCCACGGTAGCTCCCCACTGATCGGCCAGCAAATCCAGTTCGTTAAAATCATGTTTGTATTCCTGCTGTTTTCGCAGAAACAATATCGTTTCAAGATACAACCCCAGCCCCATGCATTTCATGTCGGCATTCAGCTTCATCATTTTGTAATCCGACATCAAGCTGCAATTCAGCCGGATAAACTGCTCTGTATAATCCATTTCTTTTGTGTGTTAGTATAAATATAACGCAAAGGAACGCAAAATATAAATAGGGCGTTGCTCACAAAAACAGGCAATTGTTAATAAATATTTCCTATCTTTGCCGAGACATTTTGTAAGTAGCTATGATTATGCTATTTACAAATTATTATTTAATAATTTAATTTTTGGTAACATGAAAAAAATTTGAGATCATCAGCACTTGCATCAGTAATGCCGTGCGAAGAAGCGATTTAAACCCCAGCAACTTGAACGACAAAGGTGCGATAGGCCGATCCACCGCCACCAAAATTCGAGACGGAAAGATTGTGACTCCAAATTCTTACTTCAAACTGATGAAATGGATGGAAAAGGAGAAACCGGAGGTTTACAAAGAAGCCATGAAGCACATCCTGAAAGAACTGGGCAAGCTCAAAATGGAAGAGTAACCTCCCGGCTTCCCGGAAACGGGAATTTTCCCCGGTAAACGTGGGGAAACGGGAAACCGCCATAGAGCGCCTCTGTATGGAGACTGCCTCTATGGCGGTTTTTTACACCCAGGATGCATGGAGTTATAGTTATTTTATTTCCAACTATAAATCCTCCTTTTTACTCAAAAATTATTTTTCTTGTGACAGATAAATACAGAATTGCTGAATATTTACAACATTCACTTTGGGAAAATCTATATCTTTCAGCACATCATAATGATGGTCGTTAGTAACAATGTAGTGCGCATTGGCCGAAATGGCACAATCCACAAACTTATTGTCATCAGGATCAACTGTAATCAGATTAAAGTGATAGAATGGAGTTATCAATTCAACAAACGGACCGTTCAATATGGTTTTCACCACATATTCCGCCGTTTCATTGTCGGTAAGTCTTTGCAGAATTTCTATATATTCCTCCAATATTTCATTGGATACACAGAGCTTGTTCTTTCCGTCCACAAAGGATTGCCACAAGACATGGTAACGACTCCTTTGAGGAATGCTTTGAATAAGACAATTCGTATCAAGAACCAACTTAGCCATTGACGTTATTTTAATGAATGAATATCCATTTCAGCTATTTCATCCAACTTTTTCTGGTCAAGAATTCCCTTATCCCAAAGTTCATCCAACTTTGTATTCATCCGTTTGGAATAATATTGAAAGAGCACCTCTTTCAATTCTTCCAGACCTTCCTGAGATTTATCGTAAGAAAACATTTCCAACAAATGCCTCTGTATGGGGTTGAATACTGTAGTTTCCATAATTATATCGGTTATAAATTCTATGCGAATATAGAATTTATAATGATAATATCCAAAATGTTTCTCATTAATTAACGCCTATGAAATATGACTCGATAAATCTTGCAACAATATCTCCCTTACATCCGATGTTCAAAATGTTGTAGAGTAAAATCTATTCCGGAGATCCTAATCGGATAATCTTTTTATCATTTCAGATGTATTTTGAAGTAAATGCCACCAGAGAAGTATTTCCCGTTGTTCAGTTCGGCAATCAGGTTGATGTGGTCTTTCCAAAGCTGGTAGTGCGCCCCGATGTTCACTGTGCGGGCGTCATATTCGGCAATCAGATCCAAGCCGTTCAAAGCTTTCACTGCCAGGTTGTCTTCCGGCAATAGGTTGAATTTGAAATTCACCCCCGCGGCAGGCCTTCTGTAATGAGGGAACCAGCAGGCACGGTAATCCACGTATGCAGCGTGAACACCCAGCGTCCCTACCCCGGCGAAACTGAAATGCTTGGTTGCCGCCAGATAATATCGTGTAAAATGATTGTTCTGCATACCGTCCTCATCGAACTTGATGGCCCCACCACCGTATGCTTCATGCGAGGTGGGATCATCCAAACCAAGGACTATCTGCGGAGTCCAGGGCTTCCACCAGCCTTCTTTCCACAACCGCAGGCGAGCATTGAAGGCACGGTCCTGATTGGTGTACTTTCCCCAAGACTGTTCCGGAAAATAAGTGGAACCATGCTCTGCATAATTGATGGTACAGGTGTATCCCACTTCAAGCCAAGGAAAGATGGTTATGTTCAGATAATAATTGAATGTGTATTTTATCTCATTGCTATTGAAATACTGCAATGGAACAAGATGCAACACATTCCCTCCCGCCATAAATGTCTTGTCTTTTTGCATCTCGGCAGTGGGGGCATGAAGAAGTCCCGTTGTGCCGTATAGTGCCTGTGCTTGACTCTGTAACGAACTAATCGCAATAAGGCATACTAAAATTAATCGTATTTTTCTACTCATTATTATGAGAATTCCATCTATCTTTGCTTCTATGAAACGTTTGCAAGCAATAGTGTTATTAGTATTGAATGGGATGGTCTGGCTGGTGTCTTTCATTCTGCTCCTACCCGTTGTTTCCTTACATAGTTTATGGAAACTATGCAAAAGGATCTTTGTAAAGCCCCAATAATTGTTTGGCAAAATAATAAAAGAACTGAATATCATCTATAAAATAGCGTCTGAACAGTCGCTTGGGTTCTTTCAGGAAGCGATAGAACCATTCCATCGCCAAGATTTGGAATATTCTGGGAGCACGTTTTATGTTGCCGGCTTCGAAGTCGATGGTAGCGCCAAGAGCCATAAATAATTTCACACCGGGCATACGGCTACGGTATTTTGCTATCCACTTTTCTTGCTTGGGTGCACCGGCTCCGACCAACAACACCGTAGCTCCACTTTCATTGACAATATGTATCAGTTCTTCACACTCCTGTTCGTTCTTCTCGAAACCGTAAGAGGGTGAATGAGCACCGACTACTATTTGCCTCCCTACTCTCCTGTTTATATTCTCCATCGCCTTTTTAGCAACTCCTTCGGCTGCTCCTAACAGAAAAATTTTACAATTAGGATTATTGGCATGATAATTATAGAATGCCGTAAAGAAACTGCTTCCTGGAATAGCCATCGGTAAGGATCGCTTTAATAATTTTGACACAAGATAAAGGATCTGGCTATCACATACTATCCATTCCGCTTGCTGGTAGATGTCGTAAAATTCTCTGTCACGCTGGAGTTTTATTAGGTGGTCGAGGTTGGGGGTGTAGAGTACACCACAGAAGAAATTCTCTAGAAGGGTCTCACAACTGACATTTAGTATTGTCATGTTAAGTATTTTTACCCCCCCCACTAATTGTTTAATAAAATTAACCAATTCCGCATTATGAGAAATCCAAGGCTTGTACATAAATGTTTGAGCAACTTCTATGCAAGTATTGATACTAGTCAAATCTTCACATACAGTGACATCGTATTTTTGTTTCATCACCTCCGCTATTTCTTTCTGATGATCGTCCACGTGCTCGCCGTATTTCTTCAGCCTAGGAACAATTACCAACGGTTTTTGCAGCCTCATGCAGCTTATTATGCTATTTACCCCACTATGTGTTATTACAAGTTCCGCTTTCTCCATCAATTCATTGAATCGCTCAAAAGATATAAGTCTGTAATGAGTGAATACGGGATTTATATCATATACAGCAGATTGCATCACAATCTCTTCAGGTTTATATAATCCTTGCTCCACCAATGTGTTCAGAGCGCAGACCAAACGGTTGAACGGGAATTTCTGCGTCCCGAGGGGAACGAACAATTTAATTTTATCCATGATTATAATTAAGTCAAAGAGCAAATTTCTACAATGAGTAGTTATGTATCAATACACAGTACCACTATAAATGCCCTTTGGATAAACATTTTTCATCTCCGGCCATTGTATAAAAAAATAATCAGCAAACGGATATACTAATCTGCCTGTAACCGAAGCATCGTTCAGTTTGGCAAAAGATTCTATATAAATGATTTTCTTGCCGAACAGCTTGCCTATCCTACATGTAGGATAGGATGCGCCCGCTCCGGTAGTAAGAATAATGTCAGGACGTTCCTTTATCAAGTAATATGTAGATAGCAAAATGTTTATCATGAACTTGAAAAAGAAACTCACGTTTTTCCGTTCTTGTTGCAAGAGATAATGGTGATGGTATTTCTTGACCGTCTCTACCGAAGCTATGTTTTTCTCTGTCACAATGTAGAAGTCGGTTTCTTTCAATGCAGGCAACAATTGCATCAGCTCCATGAAATGACCGCCGCATGAGCTAATGAGACAGACTTTTTGTTTGTACTTTCCCATGCTACTTAGCTATTTAATTCTTATATAAATCCAAATATTTTGTTTGCATTTGCTTTATACCAAATCTTTCAGTTACAAACCGATATGCATCATCCGCAAGAGAGTCATGATTATATTTTCCAAGATTGTGAAAAATCCGCAAATAATCTTGTACATTATTATTTATTACTTTTAAAGGCCATGATTTAGGAACAGTATCAACAAGTCCTTCTACACTATTGATAATGATAGGAAGTTTTGCAAAAGAAGATTCTATCGACAACATAGATAGTCCTTCGTATTCAGAAGGCATGAACAAATAATCAAAAGAGTGCAGATAAGATGCCAGATTATACACATTTCCATAAAATCTCACATTATCTAGATTTTCCAATTCTTTAACCAATATATCTTTTAATGGTCCTTCCCCTATGATATGAAAGAAAAAATCATTTTGCTTTTCATCTAATATTTGTATTGTTTTAAACAAAGTATTAATACCCTTTTGAGGAACAATTCTTCCTGCAAATAATATGTTGACATTCCGTTTTTCAATGCCCTCAAATGGCATTTGCCGTTTTTCTTCCAAGCCATTATAAATAACAGGTATTTCTTTACTATAGAAACTAAAATCTGCAAGATAGGCTTTTCTTACAGGTTCACTAATTGCCACATTGGCTTGATGTTTCAAAAAGAAGTGCTCCACTAAATAACCTATCAAATGTTTCTTTTTCCATAATTTGGTATTGTGCAATGTCCGCACAATTTTTGTATTGCGATTAATAAGAAAAAAGAAAAAATGGAAAAACAGATACAAGGCTACATCTGGCGATTCAGTATGAGAATGATACACATCGGGATTATACTTTTTATGTACCTTCCAGAACCAAAAAGGAAACAACAAGGCTCCCAAAATACAATTCATAGAAAACGGAGACCTATGATAGAAAATACTATGTTTCTCCAAGTCTTTTATAAATGCATTAGAGTAAACTCCTTCTCCACGAACCACTTCTACAAAATGAAATTCATAATCAGGATTGTCCGCCTTTGAAATATTAATGGCCACAGTTTCAGATCCTCCAATGTCGAAATGCGTTACAATGTGAAATATTTTATGTTTCATACGTTACTATCCTTCTAGCCATATTTTATATTGTTCAATTATATAATCATTCATTCGCTGAATGTAGGAGCGATTTTTCACCTTAATTTCAGTTATAGTACCATGAGATTCCCATACCATTTTTAGAAAATTCAACCAATCCCATGCTTTTGAGGAAGAAAAAACAGGAGACTCTTTCTCTTTGAAAATACCAACAAGTCCATTTGGATGAGACAGCGTAACTTTGTCATAAGATACAGCTTCGAATGTTTTAATTTTCAAGCCTGTTCCTAACCGGCATGGATTAATGGCTACATCACCTTTTTGATAGAAAGAAGCTGGATCGTCAATCTCTCCTATTAGTTCTATCTCCGGACACCTGACATATTCTGTTAAAGCTTCACATATTCTGCCTGCTATCAGTAGTTTAACATCATTATAATTTCTCTTTATTAGAGGTAAAATATCTTTTATAAACCATTTTATCCCATCAAGATTTAATGCTGTATTTGCAGCTAAATATAAGATATTATGATTTCCCACAATAGGTTGAATATGATATCGATAATTGCTGTAATTCGTCAAAACAATACGGCTAGGGAACAATAATTTGAAGTATTCAGCTTCTACATCTTGCATCGCAAATATGTATGTTGCTCGTGAAAGGGCTTTTTTCTCTTCCTTTTTTGTAAGATAGTAAACCGCTTTATACTCCTGCGATTTTTTTTGCATTGAAAAGGCATCATGTGTAAACAACGCCTTTCTCTTGATAGGAATTGCATCCAAAGCCCTCGATAAGTAGAAATAATTAACCATCAAAGCATCAAAATGATAAATATCATACAAATTCCTAATTTTATTACTAAGACCGTTTGGATATACGTCATCACATTTTCGATAACTATTTCGAAATAGTTTAGTAATTATTATATTCGAATTAGTATAAATATTTTCCCATAAAGAGCAATCATACTGATGATAAAAAGCTCCCCATTCTTTACGAGTCTCAGAAATGGCATTTTTTATTTGTGAACGGTAATTTTCGCGTAAGCTAAATTTATTCACAAAAAGGAAATGGACTTCATTCCCCCATGATTTAAACAAATCTGTATAAGATTTTATAATTCTTCTATTTCCTGCATTGATAGGAGAAGTTGGAATATCAGATACTATTAAAATTTTCATAGAACAAATATTTGTGCTGAATAGAGTATGTTCACATAAATTTATGAAACTAAAAAATTCATGTTAGATTTTCTTAGTCATTCTGCGCTTTACTGCTTCGATGAAAGCATAAGATAACATTTTTAAGTTCAGATGATTGTGCTTTCTTTGCCACACGTATTTGAAAATATGATCCAATCCTTTATTTGCCAAATCTTCAGATATTGTATAAATACGTTTTTTGGTCATCATTTTTATTAAGTTTTTTTTACACATAAGCCAAAATATTTTTTCTATAACATCATTTTCTTTAGGTTCTTTGGCTAAAAATCCTCTATACCATTGCTCTTCCATATTAATAGCTTCTAATTTTATTTCCGCATTACTTGTGTTAGTAATAGTTTTTGAATTAACCCTATATTGAAAACCTGGAACTTGCATGTTGGCTATTCCATTTTTTTGAGCAGCAATATAAGCAGACAAATCATCTGAGGCCCAAGCCAATGGTAATTTGTAAAATCCACCATTATTGATAAGCAACTTCCGGTCAAAAAGAAAATCACCGATATATTGAATCCTGCTTTTCCATCGCTCCCACATCATGGAATACACCCTTTCATACAAAGGTCGTGCTTCTTGCATGTTAATAACACAAGAATTTTCATCTATTAACTCCGTCCATGCATGGTATACTCCCAATCCTGGATAAGTTTCTATTAACTTTACATACTCTTCTAAACATCCAGGAAGCAATTTGTCATCATCTCCCATGCAGATGATGTAATCTCCTGTGGCATAAGAAAGACATTTGTTCCAATTGTCAACAACATTTATTGCACCACAATTTTTCTCATTCACATAATATTTTATGCGTGAATCATCGAATGACTTTACAATGGATGTCAAGTCTTCCGGTGAAGCATCGTTAACAATGACAACCTCAAAATCCTTATAAGTTTGGGAAAGAACACTTTCTATGCATTCTCTAAGAAATGTTGCCTTATAGATCGGTATCGTTACACTGAACTTCATGAATGTTTTGATTTGAAAGACGCTTTTTATTCTTGTTGATATTTTGCTCTATTAAATAAAGAATGAAACATCCGATAATAACGATGGAAAGTTTATAAGCAAAGTGATGCAACATTATAGATGTTCCAGCCATAAACAAAACATACATTAACAGATAGGTATCAATATATTTCCTCTGCTTGAAAACATAATAGAAAAGCCACAATATTATGCCAACATATATGATTCCATATTGGCTATACATGCCTACTATACCAATGTCTGCCCTCCATAATCCGAACGATTGTTCAATATTATCTATCTCTCGAAAATATCTAGATGGGGGGTATGGACTTCCATTTCCTAACAAAAAGGCCAATATGCTACCTTTATTATACGTAAGACCATAAAATTCATATGCCCAAAAACGTACATAATCCTCATCTACCTCTTCTGTCATTTCTATAAATTCTCCAAAAAGCGTGTTAGCATTAACATAAACAAGCAACGATACTACTCCTATTAAAAGAAGGCTTTTGAAACTGATTTTTTTCATTAAGAATAATCCAGCAAATAAACAGATGACACTCATAGCTATTACTTGCCGTGTAACCGATAAATAAATACCTATTAGCCCAATAAGAACACCAAATAAATACTTTCCTTTTTTATTCTTCATGAACTTTTCAAAACTGTAAAATAGCAACACTAAACCAAATTCACGTCCGATAACATTATAACGATATATGCCATTTCTAATGTCAATTCCGCTACTAAATTCATCACCACGAGTTGTAAACCAATATGTGGGATACGTGAATTGCTGAATCAATTCTATTATACTCCAGCAAATGCCCAAAATACATAGAACTTTGATAATTTGCTGTTCTTTAGCTTTTATCAAGAATAGAAAAAAGAACAGGAAATAGCCAATACTTACATAAGAACCTAAGAAGGACGAGAATAAGCCTTGTCCATGTAAAATATAAGCCGGAATGAATCCTAACAAGGGAATTACAATCAGCCCTCTCACAATTTTTTTTAATCGAATCTGAATATTCCTTAGTTCATTCCAATGCAAAAATGTATATAAAATTAAAATACAAAGTATAATCTTAGTAGAGTTACGATATAAATCTGATTCATGTCCCCTAATAGAAAATATTCCAGTAAAAAACAGTAATAAAAACGCTATACATATAGGTGTTTTGAACTTATACATCTTTTATTATCTATAAATATCTTAGTTCATTTGAATGTTTCGATCTTTTTTGCAAAACAAAGAATATGCTACGAACAAATGGCTATGGGTAATGCCCAATAAGGGTAAAGACTTTCTTCCTTCTACATTTAATACCAACAAGCCTATTTTTTAGTTAGACAGAAAAAAAGGCCACAATGAAAAAAGAACCAACACATTAATTTTTCCCCTATCTATATATGAAAATCATTATTTAACCGATATATTACCCACAGCATCAATATAAATAATAATACTTTAATTTACCAATAGCATCCGCCTTCCACTTTTTCAGCCCCTTTCGGACGTTCATTTTCATTAGGGCGTATCCAAAACTGATTAATGAATTTTGCATATTCAGGTTGATCTTCAACCCATCTCTTGCCATATACGCCAAACAGCATCTGCGTCCAACCAGCAAGGTGGATTGCAGTTTTGCCCATACGTTTTACATGTGCAGCAAGGCACATTCCATATGCACCACATCCAATAAGTGCTATGTCAAAATCCATCTTCGAAATTTCACTCTCCATGTATTCTAATGCTTCAAACCAATCTCTAAATGGTTGTTCTTTAGCATCAGCTATACTTTGTACAGCTTTCAATGTCACCAACTCCTTGAATTGTGGAAGCACATTCGGGTCCGCCCATATTTTTTCCCTGTTATTTTCATACTGGTATCTAATACTTTCAACAAAGGGATGAACAACCAATACTCTTTTCCCTTCCAAAACTCGTGTCCAAGGATTTTTCCATAGAAAAGGAGCGTAATAACCGTCAAGGTTAACTCGTTTCGTTATCCCAGTAAGAAACTGATTCACATATTTTTCTTGATAAATATAACTGCCCAACACATCTATTTCAGACATATCCCTTAGCATACGTTGATAATACTTTTCACCTAGCCACACATCATTTGGAAAAAAACCTGCATTTTTACACAAATAGACCATCTCTCTTCTTACATCAAAAGCCGCATTATAATTGAATATATCACGTAAGAATGTTAGATTCCATCTGTGTTGTTTAAAATAACATGCAACTATATTGTTTAGTTCTATGGTTCCAAATTTAGAAATCATCTTGCCTTTGGTTGTTTTCTCACATAGAAACTTAGCGATATAATCATTAGCATCTTGATCTTTCAAATCAAGATATCCTTCATATTTCAACGAAATGATTTTGCCTTTACTCCCTAACAATTTCCTCGCACATCTTATTCCCAAAGATAATATATCACTCATAAAGTTAAATATTTAAGTATTCATGAAAGAATGCATCTGTTTTTAATCTCCATTTTTCTTTTATTTTTTCGATATTATCCCAGTTTATGGGCTTGGCGATAATATTTTCAATTGATTTATTCGAATCTAAAATACGGTCTTCAAGTTCAAATAATTTTAATATCGAATAAATACGCTCATTTTGCTTAGCCGCAACGCCTTTTTGCAATAATACACAAAATTGTTTTTGGAAAATAATGCAAAATACAATACCATGAAACGTATTTGTAAAGATACATTCCGCATATTTGTAATGATTGAGCCACGCTTCAGGCGAGTATTGATATAAATATCTTAGGGGTATTATCATTTCAGGTCCTTCAATGCCTGTTATCTTTAGTATGGCATTTTGCCTTTTGCTATAAGCTATTATGTCTTCTAATCGAAAATTATCAAAATTCCTTTCATTGATGAAATAGCAAAAAACATATCTGCCTTTTTCTAACCTTTCAACACCCACAGGCAGATAATCTACTTCATCTATCAGCAATGTCGGATCTAACAAACATTGAGCTTTAACCCCCATACTATGGCAAATATCTACTCCTGACATTTCACGCACGGAAACAGCATCAAAGCCTTGTACCCATGCTTGGACATGAAACAAATGTTCTTCCGTCAATTGCCGCTTTCCAAAACTGGCCGCATAGGCTATTTTCTTTTTACCATTCGGTACGAAAGTAAGATAATTAGCTTCCAGCCATCCTCCCCAAACCTGATCGGACCCCGTTATGTAAACATCGGCCTCCGGTGGATTCTGTTTTAATTTATCTATACTGTCATATTTCCTTTCGGAAAGATTGCATTTATCATACATGAATTTTCTGAAAGCAATCTGCGTTTTCATATGATTCCATATGTTCTTCAAACGAAATCCGTATAATAACGAATTGACAGTTTTTTTAATAAGATCCTTATACATTGACCAAACAGGAAACATATACCTTATCCAACAAGAATCTACATCAAACTTTTTAAGGTACTGCTGCAAGGCATAATATTGGAAAATGCTTCCATAATTATTATGTCCTCTAATATATGCATAAGAAGATATGATCGCCGCCTTTTTCTTATATATTGCCATATCCATTATCCCTTTATTTAAGTTTGAGATTCTTGAGCACTATCTTTAAATATCGTTTTGCATAATAATACATCCAGTAGAGATGCCAACGACTCAGTACCATTTTTAGTTCAATTCTCCTATTACGCATTTCAGGTGGGCAAGACAGTATAGTTGTTGCCATTTGACTGTAACTGATCTTTCTCAATATCTTAAAAAAATCCTTTCTAAAATCCGGTTCTTTTGTAGGACGTACTACATTGGGATTATATTTAACGGCTGCCTCCAATGTAGACTCATAGCACACAAGATTTTCCTTAATTTCATTCCATATCTTGCGGCCTTTGCCATTGTTGAGAAGGACTAACGACACTCCTTTAGATGTGTCAATCCCAGGTACAGCCTCTTCAACTCCCCAAAAGTCAGCCAAAGACATATCGCCTTGCCGTGGTATTTTGGCAAATTTACAGTTAAAACATGAATACCTGCTAATATAACCTAATCCAAAAGAATAAAGAAATGGAGACATATTTCCATCATATTTACGTTTCATCCTTCCATTCTCAAATTCAACTTCCTCTCTCGTCAACCAATACTCTTTCTCACGAAAAGAATAACTTTTCACCCTCGACTTATATCTATCTTTTAAAAAGCTAAGGTGAACATCAAACATATACTGGCTCGGCACGCCGTGACACACTATATCACTTGTCACAAGATTCTTGTAATCCTTCCGCAAAAAGGCGTACAACCCAGCGACCTGACATCCTACCCCAGTAAAATAAACTAAAGTCCCCTTTTTCAATTCATCCTTTATCTTTTCGTAACAATCTCCCAACTCGCTTTGTACATATTTAGAACCACGCAGAGGCTGAAGTTCCTGCAACGTTCTTGCACAAATATGCCTTACTTTTAAATCTTTGTTACAAGCAGCACCAAAAACTACTCCGCCACAATTTATTACATAACTTGCAATCGTATAAAACAGACCTCCGCTTGAACTGCCAGAACGCTCCATCTTATCGTAAGCCGCATAAACGGTTGGTGCATCATTTTTATATATTGGATGTTCAAACGGACATACTTTCTCGCATAATCCGCATTTAACACACAAATCATCGTGACGTATAGGATAGAGAAAACCCTCGTCATTTTTTTCCATAGTGATAGCAGAAGCATGTGCACATACGTTAACACAAGCCGTACATCCGCTGCATTCATATTCATTTTGTGTATAAAAGTACATAAGAATAAATGTTTATGTATGATACTTTCGCATTCTGGAAAAGACGAAAAAACATATCCATGCCTTTTCACTCTTTGTAAGTCCAATAAACCAAACAGAAGCAAGACTTATGACAAAAGTTACTATACAAATAATAAAGGACTCGGAATCAGAGTGCGATATTTTCCTGAAATATAGGCTAATAATGCAAGGTATGAGAAAAGTTTTTATCTCTGGCACAATAACTTCTTTCAGAAATCGTAAAGCAGGAAAATCCCGAATAATGCTTTTCGTAGCCAATAATTGTACGAATAAGCCAATTATAGAAGTTACTATCAGTACGTAAAGATAAGTATTCACTTGAAATTCCAATTTATATAATACATATACGATAGGAAGAGGTAATAATTTTAATATGCCATTGAATAATTGAAAATTTCGTATTTTGCCCGTAGCCTGTACAACGTTTTGAAGTGTACCACCCATTGTTTGGGTTTGTATATAAAGCAAAGATAAAACGCAAAAAATACTTGTGTAAGATGGCACATTTACAAGCCATATTGACAATACTATATCAATAACGCTGATTAGTGGTAAAGAAACCAACATGAATAAGAAGAATCCAAACTTGCTACTTTTGAAATTCAATCTATAGCAATACTCCAAATCCCCTACAGCATAGGATTTTATGATACGGGGAATAGATGCACTAAGGAAATTGGTCACAAAAGCATTTATAGCAGCTTCCACAGCAGTGGCTATACCTTTAGCCGCATTATACACAGGTCCAAAGAAGATATTTATTAAGAAATTCATGCCTTGGTTATTTAGTGTGAATGCCAAATTACCTATCATGCTCCAACTTGAGAAACCGAATATCCGTTTGAACAAACCATTTGACCAATAAAAGTGATAATTACAATTATTGAATTTACGCAAGCAATACAAACGATAAATCATGGCAATGGATATTTGCACACACATAAGCATGATTCCATAAGCTAATAATTTATCATTAAAAAAGCATTGCAACAGAATGACGATACCTAATTTAAGAGAAACTTCTATTATACTGACATAAGCATAAGTTTTCATCCGTTCATGTCCAAATATCGAGGCGTTATATGGTACTTGGGTAACCGTTATCATCAATGTGAAAATAGAACATTGCATCACCCAAAATGCGGCATTTAGTCTTTCACTAGGTATTACCAATTTATCATAAAAAAGCCAAACACCAACCGTTTCACATAAGATAAACAATATTATTGCAATCAATATATGTACGTTAAGCAACATAGAAAATATATTCTGTTGTTCTTTGATGCTGTCTTTTTCTATTCCAAATGCAATAAACCTTTGAGTGGCTTGAGCTAATGACGAATTTAAGAATGAAAACATGGTAACCATTCCACCAACCACATTATATATTCCATAATCAACCGTTCCCAAGGCCTGCAATACAACCCTTGACGTATATAAAGCTACCGCCATTGTCAAGAATTGACGAATATATAAGAAAATTGTATTTTGGGCTATGCGCCTATTGTTTTTGTTAGAGTTAGCTTGAGATTCCATCTATCAATATACAATCTTATCATCATCAATATTTCTCCAAAGTCCTGTAGCTTTTACCACAATATCAGAGTCATTACCAATCACACTATACATTGGTGCTACAACCGGTACCGAAATAATTGTACCACTTTGAATCACACAATAATCTGGAGTTCGTGTTCTTTTCATTATCCTACATCCATTACCAAACCAGTTGTTTGAGCCAATATGTATAGAAGCATGTCCTTTATTATAGCCTCCTGATAGTTTTGTCAATTTGTGGAAATCTGTATCCATGACCAAAGCATCCCAACCAAAAGTTACACAGTCAGCAATGATTATTTCATCATAAGAAGTCAACCGAAACGTAGTGGTAGCTGAAAATCTATTACCAAATTCCACAATGGCTTTAGGTCCAATAGAAAGATATGAATTATTTCCAATACAACATTGTCCTTTAAAAACAATAGTCCCTCCATAATTTTCAAATACAATCCCTGTATTAGGATATAATGATACTTCTGGAAATCCTAGCCGTATCATTCCAAATCCTATTTTATCCTCCTGTTTGATTTTAATAGTTCCTTTTAATTTTAGCAATTTTGGCTTGTAAAGCAATATGGGCAGTTTTACAGCTTCACGAAAAGGAAGATAGTGAAAATTAAAGAAAACACTATGTAGTATATAGCGAAGTATCTTTCTTCCTCTCCAAACCCTTTTTAAGATTAATGAAAGTTCCATATGTTTATAAGCTAAAACATGAAATACAAATTCTTACGTCATCATTCACCAATAAGCTTTCAATTTTGACGCATCAGATAGATTACCACTATTTGGCGATTTCCTCTTAAAACAAATCTAAAGTTTAAATATTAATTTAAACTTGAACCATAAGCATATTGAACCTTCAGAACAAGTCTTGACTATTACACATAAGGAGAATGAAAATTAATACATTCCGAATCAAGATTACCACACTTCAAAATAGATAGCGTCCTGACCTGTACGCTTCTTAAAGTCCTCCTTCATCTTCTTTTCCAGCTCCTTAACATATTCACGCTTTAATCTTCTTGCTTCTTTCAGCCGACGCAAAGCATCTTCGCGTGTCATTTTCTTAGTGCCTTTATCTCTCATGTTTTCTTGAATATTCATATTACCCACATGTAATAGTAGAAGGACTATCTTTCGACCCATTTTTCAATCATTAGCCCTTTTATGATTAAAAAAAGATGAAATCAGACAATTAGCATCTAATACTATATCAATCATTATAAGGCACTCTCAAATGTTCTTTTAATATAGCCTCATTCTTATCCTGATCCCACAAACCTTCATCCCACAACTTATCCATATCCTCCTCTACTCTTTGAGCAAAGTAGGCTGTCAAAGATTTACGTATTTCTTCCAAGGCACGCTCGTCTTTAGCATAAGAAAACATCTTTAACAAGTGTAGCTGGACTGGGTTAAAAGGTTCTGATTTCATATTCTTTAGCTTTTATATTCCACAAAAGAACAAATTATATTTCACTTATCCTAGCGATTCAACCTGTTTTTAATTCACAACACTGTTCTTACCAGCTACAATGCCATTTCAATGCCTCAACCACCGGTCATAATCATCCAACCGGTTGATCAGCTGCTGCTTACTCTTTTTCGGCTTTTCCTCTTTCTTCCACGGATCAACCGCCTCGTGCGCCAAATGATAATAGATACTGCTATCCGTACAACCATAAAGTGTAACCACAGCAAGTGCACGCGACTGCTCCGCCTTGACGAGAGGAAGCATAGTCTGCATAACGCCAACCAGCTTTGCCGCCTCTTCTTCCATACCCAATATAGTATAAGCCGGCAACAAAATAGCATAAAGCTTGCAACGCATCACATCCGTATCCATCCGGAGATTGCCATATTCTTTCAACGCCCTGGCAGCCAGGGAACGATCTTCCTCACTCACCCCCTCCGCACTGTGATAACGCTGAAGAGCACTGTGCAAACCATTCAACATACAGTCATTGTCCAGACGGGTATATACATGCTTGTCCTCATCATTCAGGGCAATTACCTCGTACTCACCCGGCATCACACGCAGCAGCGGAACCCACATCCAGTTCTCCACACATACCATCACATCCTTTCGCCCGGCTCCCGGCTGAATGACAACAGTCGCCTCCACCCCCTTAAACCGTCCCTCGGTAATGCGTATCCGGTCGCCCTTGCGCAAACCATCCGGCTGGGGTATATAAACAGGAAGTGTATTGGAATAAGAACGGGCCACCCACTGCAAATTCTCCATTGCGGCATCGGAAAGGTAGGGAAAATACTCACGCTTCCGTTCCCTCACCCGAGGCAGGAAACTGAGTACAGGAAAACGTTGCATCAGTTGGAAAACATCACGCTCGGAGGCACGGACAAATACATAGTTGAAGAGTAAGGGACGCTGGGTATTGACGAATTTGCCGTCTATACGCCTCACTTCCTGATAGGAAGGAGCAAAAAAGCCGAATGAGGGCTCGCCTGCCTGTATGCGGCGGTCCTGTTCCCGTTGCAAACCACGCACTCCTCCCCGATGACAGTCGGGAAGCGACAACACATACCAACGCACGGCATTGTTATTCCGCAAAGCCTCCAACGCTTCGGGAGATGCCACAGAACGCTTCGGTTTATCAAACTGATGGGATAGCTTTTTCATGAGGTTTATCGTCAGAAATCCACGCTGACCGATACTGGAAGACCATATCAGCACAGTGTTTATAACTGGCTGATAAATAGCTTTTTACACAGATTTCATTTTGTATTTCTGAAATCTTTTATTTGTTGTTTCTTTCGTCCGAAGACGTCTTTTCTGTCTGCTTTTTATAGACATGTTTATACCCTCAAAAAAGGTTCTTTACCCTTTATATAAAAGGAATTTAGAAACTTTTTGAGGGCACAAAGATACACTATAATTGTGTATTACACAATAAAAGCGCTTAAAAAATAGGAAAACTTACTTTTGATAAGAAAATAAGAGATGGGTATATTTCGTAATCACAATAAAAGATTCAAGTTTTACAAATATTTATTCAATAGGACTGTAATAACCTTATCCAATTCTATAAGGTCATTCTTTATAGTAGTAAATACTATCTGCTCGTCTACATTACTATATTCATGCGAAATAAGATTGCGCATATCATAAATAGCCAACCAAGGAATTTCCTTATATTCAGAAAGCGGTGATGGTTGTAAAAACAACAACTTTCCTACCTGTTCACCTATTACTTGAAGGCGCATAACACATGCATTGAACACCATCACTTTATCCATGGAGGCTAAAAAATCATCAGCACAATTTATTTCTTTACTCCATTGCTGTATATAGTAAATGGATTCTTTTATCTGGGTTAACCTGTCGCAAATGGTTAGTCGTCCTCCTTTATACATAAATGGCTTCTTTTTCAATATTCTGTTTCAAAAATGGAGGCAGTGAGGAACGGAAACGCACTAAATCAATTTCACAATGAAACATTTCCGTCAAAACAGTCTTCAAAGTGTACATAGTGGATAAAGTAGGATTATCAATATCTACAACAATATCCAAATCACTATCTTCCCTGTTCTCTTGACGTGCAACCGAACCGAAGATACCAATTGATTTAATTCTAAACTCATGCCCAAAACATTGTTTGAAACTAACTAACTTTGCCTTACATTCATCTAAGCATAACATACTTTTCACCAACTTTAGGTACTGGAACAAAGATAAACCTTTTATTTGAACGATACAAGTTCTTACCTCGGTTTCTTCATTTCACACTCCATCGGAGTTCTCTCCTTGCATCAGAACGTCATCATCACCATAAACCGCACGCCCCATTTGTTCGCATCGGGATGATCCAGATAATTCAGACGGCGGACATAGTCTATGTGCAATATCTTGAAAATATTGTGAATACCCACAGAGCATTCCATGTACGGGGTCTTCGGGTCCATCACAAAGCTGGTAGGACGTCCGTCACGGGTCGGGAACAGGAAGAGCTCGCTGTCACCCGGATGCTTCATCGGATTGTTCTTGTCGGTTAAATGACCATACAGCATCTTGAAGCCGATAGCCTCACGCCACTTCAGTTTTTTCAGCAAAGGAATACGGTTGAAAATCTTACCGTTCAAATCCCACGATACATCCAGAGAGGCGTAACGGTCGTTCAGGAACTCCATATTATTAATCAAGTTGAAAGTCTCGCGCTGCAGGATATAGGACAAGTTGGCCGCCGGCATGATCAGCAGCGGGAACGGAACTTTGTTCCACTGCGCACCGCCTTTCACGAACATATCGATCTTACCCCATGACGAGAACCAGAAACGCTTGTACAGCCCGATCTCTGTCAAGTTATAGTTATACTCTCCGCCCAGCACGCCCTTGAAACCGGCCGTGTGCGACAGCGTAAATACCGGAGCGTCAAAAGAAACCGGAATACGGCGTTGCTTGGTATTGACAAATGTCTCACCCGGAGCGTAACGGAAGGCCAGGGAGGCTTCCATGGTCTGAATCTCAGGAACCAACGTTTTCTGGTCATCATTGGTTATATAGGCCAGGCCGCCGGTAGGCTCGTCTGTGCTGTGTTTCACTTCCACCGTGGTCTTCAGGCCAAACTGTGTCTCGTTCTCATACTTCAAGGCGATATTCCGCACGTAGGACATCTGGTCTACCGTAGAAGTCTTGAAAGATACGAACACGTTGTCTTTATCTGTCTTCAGGAACTTATCCGTGGGAGACATCACATCATACTGATAGCTGAACGTGATGGAGTTCTTCGGGAACTCGCGCGGCAGGTATTCCTTCTTGTTGAAAGAGTATTCCACCTCACCCATATACTTGGAACGATGATCCTTGAATCCGTAAGCGTAATATCCCTTGAAGAACAGATGCGGATTCAGGTTGGCCGTGGTCTGCGCGCTCATACGCAGACGCAATCCGTCGATATAGTTATTGGAGATCATGGTGTTTACCGGACCGATATCTACCTTGCTGGGATGCTCCTTGGTCCCGGTTTCCACAAAGTTCTCGATAAACGCCTTCAATACAAAAATCACATATTTGAATCCCGGCATCTGCTCCAGACGCTTTACCAGCATATCCATAGAACTCTCGGTCTGCGTAAGCGGAACCGGCCGGTATTGATTCCAGAAATCGTCTCCGCGCATCATGGCGTCCGCCTCTTTGATCTCGGCTCCCTTACGCTTGAAAAGTTGCTGCGGAAGCTCATCGAAGGCATAATCAGAGTAACGGGTAGTCCTTCGTATCTGGAATCCTTGCATGATCTTCATCAAGGTCATCTCCACAATCATGTCATCGGTTTTCAACACCCACTCCCCATTGGGCAATTGCTCGAACTCCTGAATAATATCCATATTGTCTACAAAGTTCACCCCCGATTTCTTGGGCAGGTTCATTGTACATTTCTTCACCGTATAAGACGAGTCGGCCAATACGTAAAGATGCCCCGTAAAACCGAAGTCCTGCGAGTTATTGGGAACGAAGGTGAGATGGAAGCACTTGTCCTTGTCCACGAATGTGGTGTCCATAATGTAAAACTTATAAAAAGAGATGGCATCACTGGACGAAATAGGGCTGATGAAAGGATACTGCAACAGACGGATATCATTGTCGTAAATATTCACATCCGTAAATACATCCTTCAGCACCGTACTCAGCATATCTCCCGTTGCAAACAGCTCGTTCACACCCGTAGAGCTCATTCCTTTGATAATGGTCTTCTCACTCTTGGGATGTTTACGGTAAATTTTCTGCGAAGCGGTCTCGTCCACCGAAATAGGAAGGATGAATTTATTGGTTTCCTCACAAAGTTCGATCTGGTCTTTCAGGAAAGGCATCTTTTTATACATGCCTTTTTCCAGCATCTCGGGAGTCACATCATTCAGTGACATCGTGATCTTCTGATACTTATTGTACTGATAGTAATCGTTCTCGCTCAACTTATTATTCTTTTTATGAGCGATCACCTTCTTCATCAGTTCCACTGCCGGATTATTCTTACGGGAGTATTTCTCTCGTTTGGGCTTCACCACCACTTCGTCCAGCATGATATCATCCGGTCTCATCCTCACATTCAGGTTCTTGGTGACGCCGGGAATTATATTCACCACTTTTGTTACATATCCCACCGCCGAAAAGGTGAGTTTATTCCAGCCTTTACGGGTTTCGACCTTATAATTTCCATCATTATCGGTAATACTTCCTACGCCTTTTCCTTCATAAAAGACTGACAAGTAGGGTATGGGTTCATTCGTCAATGAGTCTGTTACAACGCCTTGTATATTTTGGGCTGACACCGAAATGCAGCATCCTAATAACAAAAATAGTAGAAACGACTTGATATATTTTGTCTTCATTCTTTTCACCGCTATTTTTATGAGGGAACAAAGTTAAGCATTAACTTAAAAGAAAGTTGCTAATATAAGCTAATAAATACAGAAATCTTACATATTGACCAATAAATAGGTGAAATTTAACACCGGAAGAACCATTATGCAGCAAATAAAAAAGGGGTCTTTTCACAAAGCCCCCTTTTTAAGTTTTCAATAGGTATTAGTTTTTTTTTAAGGTAAAAAGATTGTTTTCAGGATAACGATGCAAATATCGAGCCTTTTTTTAAACCAGCCAAATAAAAAACTATGCCATACAACATGTTTTTAGATTTTTCTGTCTTTTTTGGCAGATTATTATTCAAAATGATCTTTATCGGCCTCATTATATATACAAAGGTAGCAAAAATATAGACTAAAACAGCATTTTAATGAGTTTTTTCTTTTCCCAAGAAATGTCCATCTACCTTATCGCGATGTTTCAGCACCTTTGCATCGATGAAGAAAACAATTTCTTCGGCGATATTGGTTATATGGTCTCCGGCACGTTCCAGCTTACGGATAACGGTGCCGAGTTCCAGGCAAGTCAGGAAATTATCGGGGTGTGTTTCCAGATATTTTGTAAGGACGGCAGGAGCAGCCGCATTGATTTCGTCCAGCAAATTATCTTTACTGAATACATTGAGGGCTAACTCCAGATTTTCTTCATTCAACGCGTTCTTGGTCATTTCGAGCATACCGAGCACTTGTTTCAGCATCTCTTCTATACGCAGGCTGTGGAGCAGTTCACTATCCAGCACGGTTTCCTCGCTTCTCACCACAAAACGGGCTATGCCTTCGGCAAAATCTCCCAAACGCTCCAAATCACTGTTTATCTTGAACATGGCCAGCACAAAACGCAGGTCAATGGCTACCGGATTGTATAGAGCGATAGTGTCCTCTACATCACTGTCTATTTTCAACTCGAACGCATTCACCCTTTTCTCACGGACAATGACTTGCTGTGCCTGGTCACGGTTAAAGGTCAGCACAGCCTCTCCTGCCCTGTCCAGCTGATTGTAAACCAATGTCCACATCTCGTTCACTTCCTTCTTCAGTGATACAAGTTCTGATTCTATAAATTTCACCATATTCTTAATTCTTGTTTTGTTTATCATTATTTCTTTCACCGCAGATTGCGCAGATTCACACTGATTTTAATTTTCCGGACAGAAGAATAAAAAGACAAATCCGTACCATTAGATCTGAAAAGCAAGCAAGCCCGCATCGGGTTGTGGCACATCAGTTCCAGCTTTATCTTATCTCCCATCTGTGCAACGCTGTGATGAATGCTTCACCCGAAACGCCCTGTAATATAATTCTGGGTCGCTTCCTTGCCCGGATTCGTAAATATTTTCTTCGTATCATCATATTCCACCATATTGCCCATATAGAAGAAGGCTGTCTTGTCACTGACACGCGCGGCCTGCTGCATGTTGTGGGTGACAATAACGATGGTATATTCTTTCTTCAGCTCATGAATCAACTCTTCTACCTTGGCTGTAGAGATAGGGTCCAGTGCCGAAGCCGGTTCATCCATAAGCAGAACCGAAGGAGATACAGCCATGGCACGGGCTATGCACAACCGCTGCTGCTGACCACCGGACAGGGCAAACGCAGACTCTTTCAACTTATTCTTCACCTCATCCCACAATGCGGCTCCTTTCAAGGTTTCCTCCACCCTGTGGCGGATAAACTCATTGTCTTTCACCCCATTTACCCGAAGCCCGTAGGCCACATTCTCGAAAATGCTTTTCGGGAACGGGTTGGGACGCTGAAAGACCATCCCTACGCTCTTGCGCAACTCGTCCACCTGCACGGACTTGTCGTATATATTTCTCCCGTCAATCAAAATCTCCCCCTCCAGACGAGAGCCGGGAATGAGGTCGTTCATGCGGTTGAACAGACGGAGGAAGGTGGACTTGCCACAGCCGGACGGGCCTATGAAAGCCACCACCGATTTCTCTTCAATCGTCATGCTTATATCTTTCAGTGCCTGAAAATCACCATAGAAAAAATTTACATGTTTTGCATCTATCTTATTCATATTCTTAATGTTTTAATAATTTGCTGATTTGTCTATGTGCTAATGTACCAATGTCCGTGCGGTACACAGCGCAACCCATCGGCACATCGACAAATTATTAATTCGTTTTTACTTTGTTGGAAAAATACCGGCGGAGTGCATTTGCCAACAGGTTTATAATTAAAATAATAAGGATCAGTACCAACGCCGTACCGTATGCCAAAGGAAGCTGTGACTCCATATCTGTTCCGCTGGTAGAAATCACATAAAGGTGATAAGGCAATGCCATACATTGGTCCAGAATGCTATGCGGCAGTTGCGGCAGGAAGTAAGCGGCACACGTAAACAAGATGGGCGCCGTTTCACCCGATACACGTCCCAAAGCCAGAATCAGTCCGGTAATGATGTTGGGCATCCCCATAGGCAGAATCACATGCCAGATGGTTTGCAGCTTGGTCGCGCCCAAAGCCAGACTCCCTTCACGGAAGCTGTCGGGAATCGCCTTCAAGGCTTCTTCGGTGGTGCGTATCACCAAAGGTACACAAAGCAATCCCAACGTCAAAGAACCGGCCAGGATGCTGTCGCCGAACCCCATGTATTTCACAAACAGTGCCATACCAAACAAACCGAACACAATGGACGGAATACCGCTCAGGTTATTGGTCATCATCCGGATAAAGCGGACCAGCTTGCCTTTCGGCGCATACTCGTTCATATAAATGCCACTCATCACTCCCACCGGAAAAGCGAACAGCGCACTGCCCGCCATCAGATAAAAAGTACCTACAATGGCCGGCCATATACCGCCACCCGTCATGCCGTCACTGGGCGCCGTGGTCAGAAACTCCCAGCTGATTACTCCTATACCTTTATATATAATAAAACCGAGAATGGCGAACAGAATGAGGACAATGCTATAACTCAACAGTTTGAAAATGCCGAATGCCAGCCATTGCGAACGTCTTTTACGCACCCCTTGCCCGACAGGGAAAACATCTTGCTTCATATCTTAAATACTTAATTAATCATTTGTCAATCTATCCATATACCCATTGGCTACGCTGTGTGCCGCATGATCATTAGCACACCGGCAAATCAGTACATTATTTATTTGTTCTTGATGAAATATATTCTACACTAAAGTTGATAAGCATTGTGATGAAAAACAACACTACTCCCAACAGGAACAGGGCTTCATAGTGCGCGCCGCCGGCAGGAGCCTCTCCCAGTTCCGCTGCAATAGTCGCCGGAATGGTACGGAGCGGCTCCAGAATAGTGGTGGGTATCACGGCCGCATTTCCTGTAACCATCAGCACCGCCATCGTCTCGCCTATGGCACGTCCGATGCCCAGGACAACGCCCGAAGTGATTCCCGAAACAGAGAAAGGTATCACCACCTTATATATAGTCTGCCAACGGGTAGCGCCCAATGCCAGACTGGCTTCGCGCATGGCACGGGGGCAATTCCGCATCGCATCCTCGCTTACGGTAATGATAGTGGGGAGTGCCATGATAGCCAAAACAATACTTCCGGCCAATCCGGTCTCGCCCACAGGCAGATTAAAGACTTTCTGAATAAGCGGTACGATGACTATCAACCCAAAGAAACCGTAGACCACGGACGGAATACCACTGAGCAATTCAATAACCGGCTTCAGAAAACTACGGGTCCGATGGTCGGCCACCTCGGACATATACACCGCCACCGACAAGCCGAAAGGCAAAGCGAACAGGATGGCAAAGAAACTCACCCAAAGCGTACCCGTAATCAAAGGAAGAAATCCGAACTGAGGGGCGGGAGTAGCCGTAGGGAACCATTCCTTTCCAGCAAAAACCTCGTCAAAAGAAATAGACTCGTCTTTCAGCAGGTGGCCCGGAAAATCCTTCTCTATAAACTTGGAGGGAACAAAGGCGATGATGCCTGGATTACCGGCAACGATCTCGCCGATGCACCGGGGGGCTTTCTCGTATTCGGCTCCCAGCTCTTCCTCCGAGAAATAGGAGGTGATATCCTCCAACCGGAAAACTTTAACCTCCGCGTCCGGTCCTCCCAGCTCTTTCCAGTTGGTAATCTCTTCGTCAAAAACGTCTTTTATTTGTGCCGCACTCAGTTCCTGCACCGGATTGGCTTTATTCACCGCCAGCACATATCCCTCTTCTATGACTTTTTTATTAAAAAGTCCCAAAGCTTCCGCAAACAAGAATACGACAATCAGCAAAATAGTAATGCTCGTTACAAAACCGCTGCAAGTCAATATTCCTTCTACAATCTTTTCCCAAACTCGTTTCATACAGTTTTAGTCTTCTATTTTAATAACCGATGCAAAAAAAGCCTCTTTATATTAAGGTGATATGAAAGAAGCTTGAAGTATTTGCTACAATTATATTACAAATTTGTTACAAGCAAAGACAATCCTGATCTTATTGCCATTTTCCCGCAAGGACGGATTCAATCCACCCTTGCCGGCGAATATTGCCCGTAACAGAATCGTAACACACCAGTAAAACAAATGACACAAGAAAACGTTTCTTTTGCACACGAATTAATATAAGAACTTATGAATCAATTAAAAGCTCTATTTCTTTTTATTCTATTGGCTTGTAGTCTGAATATTACCGCACAACGCATAAAAGGCAGTGACACGGTGTTGCCTGTGTCACAGGAAACAGCCGAGATTTTCATGAAAGATGATCCCGACCGGCGGGTAACCGTCACCGGCGGGGGAACCGGAGTGGGGATTTCCGCCCTGATGGACAACACGACAGATATCGCTATGGCTTCCCGTCCCATCAAATTCAGCGAAAAGATGAAACTGAAAGCCGCCAAACAGGAAGTGGAGGAGGTAATCATAGCGTATGATGCCCTGGCCGTCATTGTAAACCCGTCCAACCCTGTCAGCCAACTGACACGCCAGCAACTGGAAGCCATATTCCGCGGCAAGATAACCAATTGGAAACAACTGGGAGGACCCGATATGAAAATCATTGTCTATTCCCGCGAAACCTCTTCGGGAACTTACGAATTTTTCAAAGAAAGCGCCCTGAAGAACAAGAACTACATGAGCAGCAGCTTGTCCATGCCCGCCACCGGAGCCGTGATCCAGTCTGTAAGCCAGACCAAAGGCGCTATCGGCTATGTGGGACTGGCCTACTTGTCCCCCCGGGTGAAAGCCATCGCCGTTTCCTACGACGACGGCAAGCACTATGTACTGCCCAGCCTTGAAAACGGAAAGAAGAAACTTTACCCCGTAGTACGCCCTCTTTACTACTATTACAACGTAGCCAATAAGGAAAAAGTAACCCCGTTCATCGACTATATCCTGTCGCCCCAGGGGCAAAATATTATAAAAAACGGTGGATATATTCCTGTGAAATAAAGGATATCCCAAAAAGAATGCGTACTTTTGCAGCAAAAGTGTAAAATTGATATCACAATGACTGAAATGAACGCTACAGAAGCTACAGAGAAGAAAAGTCTGAACTTCATTGAACAGGCAGTTGAGAACGACCTGAGAGAAGGTAAAAACGGAGGGAAAGTACAAACCCGCTTTCCGCCCGAGCCGAACGGCTACCTGCACATCGGTCATGCCAAAGCCATCTGTCTGGATTTCGGGATAGCTGCACGCTATGGTGGCGTATGTAACCTGCGTTTTGACGACACCAACCCGACCAAAGAAGATATGGAATACGTGGAAGCCATCAAGGAGGACATCCAATGGCTCGGATTCCAGTGGGGAAACGAATATTATGCATCCGACTACTTCCAGCAATTATGGGATTTCGCCGTCAATCTGATAAAGGAAGGAAAGGCTTATATAGACGAACAGAACTCCGAACAAATCGCGGCACAAAAAGGCACTCCCACCCAACCCGGAACCGAGAGCCCTTACCGCAACCGTCCCATCGAGGAAAGCCTGGAACTGTTCAACAAAATGAACAGCGGTGAAATAGAAGAAGGCAAAATGGTGCTCCGTGCCAAAATAGACATGGCAAGCCCCAACATGCACTTCCGCGACCCTATTATTTATCGTGTGGTAAAGACTCCGCACCACCGTACAGGCGAAACCTGGAAAGCATACCCCATGTATGACTTCGCACACGGACAGAGCGACTACTTTGAAGGAGTGACCCATTCGCTGTGTACCCTGGAGTTCGTACCCCACCGTCCGTTGTACGACCTGTTCGTGGACTGGGTAAAAGAGGGTAAAGATCTGGACGACAACCGTCCTCATCAGTATGAGTTCAACAAACTGAACCTGAACTACACCTTGATGAGCAAGCGTAACCTGCTGATTCTGGTAAAAGAACATCTGGTAAACGGTTGGGACGACCCCCGTATGCCGACTCTCTGCGGTTTCCGCCGTCGTGGCTACTCGCCTGAGTCCATCCGCAAATTTGTAGACAAGATAGGTTATACCACTTACGATGCCCTGAATGACTTCGCCCTGCTGGAAAGCGCTGTCCGCGAAGACTTGAACAGCCGTGCCACCCGTGTATCGGCAGTCATCAATCCGGTGAAACTGATCATTACCAACTATCCCGAAGGACAGGTGGAGGAAATGGAAGCTGTCAACAACCCGGAAGATCCGTCGGCAGGCACACACACCATCGAATTCAGCCGCGAACTGTGGATAGAACGCGACGACTTCATGGAAGACGCCCCGAAGAAATATTTCCGTATGACTCCGGGACAGGAAGTGCGTCTGAAAAGCGGATACATCGTGAAATGCACAGGCTGCAAGAAAGACGACAACGGCAACGTGGTGGAGGTATACTGCGAATACGATCCCGACAGCAAAACAGGTATGCCGGGCAGCAACCGTAAAATCAAAGGTACCATCCACTGGGTAAGCTGCGCACACTGTCTGCCTGCCGAAGTACGCCTGTACGACCGCCTGTGGAAAGTGGAGAACCCGCGTGATGAGATGGCCGCCATCCGCGAAGCAAAGAACTGCGACGCACTGGAAGCCATGAAAGAAATGATCAACCCCGATTCGTTGAATGTATTAACCAACTGCTATGTAGAGAAATATCTGGCCGATGCCAAACCGCTGGATTACTTGCAGTTCCAGCGCATCGGTTATTTCAATGTAGACAAAGACTCTACACCGGAACATCTGGTGTTCAACCGCACCGTATCTTTAAAAGATACCTGGAGCAAAATCAATAAATAAAAACAAGCTTATGAACTACGACATGTCTTCTTACTTTGAAGACCCGGAATTTAAAGAAGCATTGGCAAAATACGAGGGTATGGTGGAGAACCATACCCCCGCTTATTTTGAAGCTGATGAATTGATCGATATCGCCGAATACTACACTTTAAAAGGAAGACATAAAGATGCAGACAAGGCCATAGACCTCACTCTCCAATTACATCCCGAAAACACAGACGCCCTGGTTTTCCGGATACGCTCCCTGATGCTGCAAAACAAAAAGGAAGAAGCCAAAGTGGTAGCGCAACTCATCGCCAACAGCACCGACCGTGAATGCAGGTTCCTGCAAGCTGACATGCTGATGGAGGAGGACCGCATAGAAGAGGCCGAGGAGATATTCAAACAACTGGTCATGGACGAGGAGTACGAAGTGGATACGCTGCTGGATATCATCCAGGACTATACCAACGCCAATCAGGAAGAATATGCCGGACAATGGGTAGACTGCCTGTTTGCTCATTCCGACATGCAAACCCTGCCCAAAACCAACCAACGCCTCCGCGATGTGCTGTGCGATTATTACAGCACGTTCAACAAGCCCGACTTGGCCATCCCCTACCTGAACATGACCCTGAACGAGTATCCCTATTCCATCGAGCATTGGAACGAACTGGGGAAATGCCATCTGCAACAATGCCAATACGAAGAGGCGAACGAAGCCTTGGATTTCGCATTAGCCATTGATGATGAAAATACAGATTCATTGACTTTGAAAGCATTTGGTTACCACCAGGCAGGCAATTTAAAGGAATCCTGCGACTACTATCTCCGTCTGGCCAATGTGAGCAAGAACAAGACGAAAGCCTATCTGGCACTGGCACAAATCTATCTGGAGATGCGGGACCATGCTTCGGCCATCAGCTATATAGAAAAGCTGATAAACCGGAAATCGGGCCTGACCGACTACGAATTGGCCGAGTTATATTCTGACACGGCGCTCTGTCATGCCTATCTGGGACATACCGAAAACGGATACAAATATATCAACCAAGCATTGGAGCTGAACGAACATGATGCCGAAATACGTATCGCAGCCGGACGCTTCTTTACAATAGAAGCTCAAAAAAGCGATATCAGCGAAGAGGAACAAGAAAACAACCTCCGCAATGCGGAACATCAATTCACACGTGCATTGGAGTTTACTCCGAAGGAGGAACGGTTTGATGTGCTGTTCAAAATCGGCTCTCTATATTTTGACGAACATAATTTTGAATATGCCAACCAGTACTTCGAACTAATAAACAAAGAATTTCCGGAGGATGCCGATGCCACTTACTTTTTTCTGGCTTACGGTTATTACCACCAGCAGGAATCCGCTTCGTTCATGCACTATCTGGCTAAAATCAGAAAAGAAATTCCGGATATGTACGCCACCATGGGAACCGGCGATACCATACTGATGACCGACACCTACTTCAATGAAGCGCTGCGTGCCATTAAAGAAGATGTCAGCACAGGCAAGATTAACTTAAACAAATATTTATAATAATTTTATGGAATCAGTTGCATTTATCCAGTGGTGTCTGGACCACTTGAATTATTGGACAATAACGTTATTAATGGCCATCGAAAGCTCTTTTATCCCTTTCCCCTCGGAAGTGGTAGTGCCGCCCGCCGCCTATAAGGCTGCCGGAGGAAACAGTGACCTGAATGTATTTCTGGTAGTTATATTTGCGACCATCGGAGCCAATATAGGAGCCATCATCAATTATTATATAGCCTATTTCGTAGGCCGTCCGCTGGTTTATAAATTTGCGAACAGCCGCTTCGGACACATGTGCCTGATTGATGAAGCCAAGGTTCAGAACGCAGAACACTACTTTGACAAGCATGGGGCACTCTCCACCTTTATCGGACGTCTTATTCCTGCCGTCCGCCAGCTTATCTCCATTCCTGCCGGTCTGGCCAAGATGAAATTATCCACTTTCCTGCTGTACACAACGCTGGGAGCAGGTATCTGGAATGCCATCCTGGCAGCCATCGGTTACTATCTGCAATCAGTGGTTCCCGAAGAGCAGTTATTGAGTACCGTCACCGAATACAGCCACGAGTTAGGATATTGCTTTATAGCTATCGGCGTTTTAATAGTAGGTTTCCTGATTTATAAAGGAAGAAAATAAAAAAGAATGAACTTTTTTCCATTTAAATTTGTTATCATTACAGTATCGAACTAAAATATAATAAAATTATGGCAAAAACAGCATTTAAAGGAACACCGGTAACACTAGCCGGAGAATTTGTGAAAGCAGGAACCTCAGCTCCGGAATTTACATTGGTAAAAGGAGATTTGAGCAATTATACATTAAAAGACGGGAAGGGCAAATATCTGATTCTGAACATTTTCCCCAGTATGGATACCGGCGTGTGCGCTACTTCCGTACGCAAGTTCAACCAGCTGGCTGCAAACCAGCCCAATACAGTGGTGTTGGCAATCTCTAAAGACCTGCCATTCGCCCAGGGACGCTTCTGCACTACTGAAGGCATCACCAACGTTATTCCTTTGTCTGATTATCGCTATACTTCCGATTTCGCTGAAAAATATGGTGTATTGATGACTGATGGTCCTTTGGCAGGATTATTGGCACGCTCGGTTGTAGTGATTGACCCGGAAGGAAAAGTGGTTTATACCGAACTTGTTCCCGAAATAACCCAGGAACCGAATTATGAGGCCGCACTGAAAGCGGTAAAATAAAAAGTGCTTCCCGAAAGAATAAAGAAAACGGCAGAAGATTTTTACAATCTATCCACATAGTTTTTAGGGTAGTTTCCGGCATAGCTTCTTGAAAGTTATGCCGGAAATTTTTATATGTCATGCTTGAAAGATCTATAATCTTGCATGTGAAAGATTTATAATCTTATGCCCGCAAGATCTATAATCTTACATCTTCATCCTTTAGACAAGTACCATTGGTACATTCTGTGTACCCCTTCTTCTATATCAATCTTATGCTGCCAGCCCAGCCGGTGCAATTTGCTTACATCCGTCAGCTTACGCATAGTGCCGTCCGGTTTCGTAGCGTCAAAAGTCAGTTTGCCCTGATAACCCACTTCCTTGACAATCTTGTCCGCCAGTTGGGCAATGGTGATTTCTTTCCCCGTACCGATATTGATATGACAGTTGCGGATATCCTTGGAGCCGGCAGCATAGGTATCCTTAAAATCCACATGCTCCATGATATAGACACTGGCATCAGCCATCTCCTCACTCCATAAGAACTCACGCAACGGCTTGCCTGTTCCCCACAAAGTTACTTCCTGCCCGGTTATGCCATACTTTTTCAGAATGGAGAGAATCTCCTCATCCGTATGCGAACCGTCTATCCCCTCTACAGGACGAAGATTCATATCTTTACGCACCGCGTCCCAGTCCCCTTCATTCAGGCATTTTCCCAAATGAATCTTACGAATCATGGCAGGCAGCACATGGCTGTTCTCCAAATGAAAATTATCATTGGGACCGTAAAGGTTCGTAGGCATCACGGCTATGTAATTGGTTCCATATTGCAAGTTAAAGCTTTCGCACATCTTCAACCCGGCAATCTTCGCAATAGCATACGGTTCGTTGGTATATTCCAAGGGAGAAGTCAGTAACACATCTTCCTTCATGGGTTGTACGGCATCACGAGGATAAATGCAAGTGCTTCCCAAAAACAAGAGTTTCTTTACATCATGGCGGAAACTCTCCCCTATCACATTCTGCTGAATCTGCAAGTTCTGATAAATAAAATCGGCACGGTAAAGACTGTTCGCCATGATGCCGCCCACATGTGCCGCTGCCAGAATGACATACTGGGGCTGCTCTTCATCAAAAAACTTCTTCACAGCCTGCCCGTCCAGCAAATCCAGTTCTTTGTGAGAACGGCCTACCAGATTGGTATATCCCTTTTGCTGCAAATTATTCCATATAGCAGACCCCACCAGTCCGTGGTGGCCTGCTACATATATCTTGGCTGTTTTTTCCATTATTCTGCTATTTGAGCCTTTAAATACAGTTTCTTCACGAACTTCATATCATGCTTCACCATGATTTTCACCAGTTCGGGGAAAGAAGTCTTACGGGGATTCCAGCCCAGCAACGTTTTGGCTTTAGTGGGATCACCCAACAACTGCTCCACTTCGGCGGGACGGAAATACTTAGGATCGACGGCAACCAGTTCCTTGCCCGTCGCCACATCGATACCTCTTTCATCCACCCCTTTGCCTTCCCAGCGCAATTCAATGCCCACTTCCTTGAAGGCCAAGGTACAGAACTCGCGCACCGTATGGTATTCGCCGGTCGCAATGACAAAATCTTCGGGAGTATCATGCTGAAGAATCATCCACATACACTCCACATAATCCTTGGCATAGCCCCAGTCGCGCAAAGAATCCAGATTTCCCAGATACAGCTTGTCCTGATATCCCTGGGCTATACGTGCGGCAGCCAAAGTAATCTTGCGTGTTACGAAATTTTCACCACGGCGTTCACTCTCATGGTTGAACAGGATGCCGTTCACGGCAAACATACCGTAACTTTCACGATAGTTCTTGGTAATCCAGAAACCATACTGCTTGGCCACCCCATACGGAGAACGGGGATAGAAGGGAGTCGTTTCCTTCTGAGGCACTTCCTGTACCAGTCCGAACAATTCGGAAGTCGATGCCTGATAAATCTTGGTCTTCTTTTCCAGGCCCAGAATACGGACCGCTTCCAACATACGCAGCGTGCCTACCGCATCCGCTTCCGCAGTGTACTCGGGTACATCGAAACTTACTTTCACATGGCTCTGAGCAGCCAGATTATAGATTTCATCGGGCTGTACAGCCTGAATGATACGTATCAGCGAACTACTGTCGGTCATATCCCCCCAATGCAGATTCACCAGACGGGTCTTTTGCATATCACGAACCCACTCGTCCAGATAAAGATGTTCGATACGACCGGTATTGAATGAAGAAGAACGGCGCAGAATACCGTGAACCTCATATCCCTTTTCAATCAAAAACTCTGCCAGGAATGAACCGTCCTGACCTGTAATACCTGAAATTAAAGCTACTTTTTTCATTTCGTTTATTGTAAATGGCCTTATGCAAGCCCTCTTGGTTATTTCATATCACATAGCTATCTACTGCTATCTGCCTTTCGGCATGGCAAAGGGCGGAATGACCAAACAGAACGGCAGATGACAGACAGCATACACTCCATGTATGCAGAAATAAAATATATACAAGAAAGAATATTTACTCCGCCGAAAATTCTTTGATGCGCTGTTCCTCGCTCAACCGGCAGATCAGCAATGTGTTATTCTTCTCAGCAACGATATATCCGTCCAGTCCCTGTACCACCACCCTCTTTTCCTGTGTAGTGTGAATCACACAGTTACGGGTTTCATACAACTTTATATTCTCACCTATCTGCGTATTATTATGGGCATCTTTCGGCAAATTCTCGTGCAATGATCCCCAAGTACCCAGATCACTCCACCCAAAGCTGGCAGGAAGGACAAAAATCTCATCCGCCTTCTCCATAATGGCATAATCCACCGAAATGTTCTCGCACAAAGGAAAATTCCGGTCAATCATTTCCTGCTCCTTGTCCGTATAATAATAAGGAAGCAAACGCTCGAACACCTTCGAAATGGCAGGCTGATATACGCGCAGGGCGTTCACCACCGTATTTACATTCCACACAAAAATACCGGCATTCCAGAAGAAATTATTTTTTTGAATATAGCGCCTGGCTGTTTCCAGATCGGGTTTCTCTTTAAAAGAATACACCCGGAATACCTCCTTATTGGCGGTAGAAGGTACACTGAGATCAGCTTCAATGTAACCGTAGCCCGTCTCAGGACGGGTAGGTTTCATGCCCAGGGTAAGGATAGCGTCCGAATCGGCCGTAAAATTCATCGCCGAATTAATCACCCGCTGAAACTCCGCGATATTCATCACAATGTGGTCGCTGGGGGTCACCACCATATTGGCCTTAGGATTACGTGCCTTTATTTTCCAACTGACGTATGCTATACAAGGAGCCGTATTGCGACGGCAAGGCTCACGCAGGATATGATCATCAGCAATATCGGGCAACTGCTCCTTTACAGTATCCGCATACTTCTCTGATGTCACCACCCAAATATTTTCCGGAGGACAGATCCCCTGAAAACGGTCAGCCGTAAGTTGGATCAATGTACGGCCGCAACCCAGTACATCAATAAATTGCTTAGGATAATCAGGAGTACTCATCGGCCAGAAACGGCTTCCAACACCTCCGGCCATTATAACGAGGTGATTATTCTTGATGTTCATATGATTCATTTTTTACGTTGTATGACCGCAAAGATAAGTATTATTTTTTAAAAAAAGTATTGCGTTTTAATTTATATGTCCTATATTTGTATACGACTAACATTTTTTTTGTCATGAAACAACCGACAACTGAAAACTCTGATATAATTAAACTAGTAGCGATATTAGGTGATTTTGCCTTGTTGAACCTTTCTATGATACTTGTGTTTTTTATTCTGAAAGGAATAGATTCACAGGCCATAGCCCATATTTCATTGAAAACCTACCTGCTGACTTCCAACCTGTGCTATATTCCCTGCATATCCATCTTTGGGGTCATACTGCACAACCGCATAGTGCGTCCGGAACAGATTGTAGGCCGCCTGTTAGGAACAATCAGCTTGCATGTAGTCATCTTCCTCACGGTGCTGGCCATTATTAAGGTAGATAACTTCTCACGCATCTATCTGCTTGCTTTCTATCTGTCTTTCATACCTTTAGCTATAGGATGGCGACTGACATTGCGGTTCTTTGTGAAAATGTTCCGCCGCAGTGGCAGGAACCTGCACACCACTGTACTGATAGGCGACGGGGACAATATGGTGGAGCTGTACCATACGTTGAACGATTTGACTTACGGATACAGGGTTTTAGGCATTTTCTATGATGAGAAGGACTCTAATTACCCCGAAGGGATTCCCTTTAAAGGTCCTGTAAACCAATTATTTGAATGGTTGTCCCATAACACCGTACACGAACTGTACTGTGGTCTGCCATCCAGCAGAAAGGATGATATTCTGGCCATCATGAACTATTGCGAGAACAATCTGATCCGCTTCTATAGCGTACCTCATGTACGTAATTACATAAAGCGTCAGCTGCAACTGGAATTATTGGGTGAAGTTCCTGTATTGTCCATCCGTACCGAGCCGTTGCAGAACCCGGTAAACAGACTGGCAAAACGGTTATTTGATTTGACATTTTCCTCTCTGTTTTTACTTACAATTTTTCCATTTATGTACCTGATTGTAGGTCTTATTATTAAAATTACCTCACCTGGTCCCATATTCTTCAAACAGGAGAGAAACGGGGAAAACGGGAAAATCTTTAAATGCTATAAGTTCCGTTCCATGAAAGTGAACGCATTGTCCGATTCATTGCAGGCTACCAAGAATGATCCCCGCAAGACCAAGTTCGGCAACTTCCTGCGTAAAAGCAATCTGGACGAACTGCCGCAATTCATTAATGTATTCAAAGGAGAGATGTCCATTGTAGGTCCCAGACCCCATATGCTGAAACATACAGAGGAATATTCCCAACTGATTAACAAATACATGATGCGCCACCTTGTCAAACCCGGAATCACCGGATGGGCGCAAGTCACCGGCTACCGGGGAGAAACCAAAGAACTTTCCCAAATGGAAGGCAGGGTAAGAAGAGACTTGTGGTATATTGAGAACTGGACTTTCCTGCTCGACATCCGCATCATGATAAAAACAGTAACCAACATGTTCCGGGGCGAGAAAAACGCCTATTAATCCAAATCGTAGGGACATATAAAAAATAAAAAGATATGAAAGGTATTGTACTAGCCGGAGGTTCGGGCACGCGCCTCTATCCTATTACCAAAGGAGTATCCAAACAGTTGCTCCCTGTCTTCGACAAACCCATGATTTATTATCCTATATCGGTACTTATGCTGGCCGGCATACGGGAAATACTCATTATCTCCACCCCATACGACTTACCGAGCTTCAAAAGACTGTTAGGAGACGGAAGCGATTTCGGAGTACGCTTTGAATATGCGGAACAGCCTTCGCCCGACGGACTGGCTCAGGCTTTCATCATCGGCGAGAAATTCATCGGTAATGATTCCGTCTGCCTTGTACTGGGTGATAACATATTCCACGGCAACGGCCTGTCCGCCATGTTGAGAGAATCCGTACGTGCTGCCGAAGAGGACAAGAAAGCAACGGTATTCGGTTATTGGGTCAGTGACCCCGAAAGATATGGCGTAGCGGAATTCGACAAAGAAGGCAACTGCCTCTCTATTGAAGAAAAACCTGCCCAACCTAAGTCCAACTATGCCGTGGTGGGACTCTATTTCTATCCCAACAAGGTGGTGGAAGTAGCCAAGAATATCAAGCCTTCGGCACGGGGAGAACTGGAAATCACCACCGTAAACCAGCAATTTCTTCAGGACAAGGAATTGAAAGTACAGACATTGGGCAGAGGTTTCGCATGGCTGGATACCGGTACTCACGACTCGCTGGCCGAGGCAAGTACCTACATCGAAGTCATTGAAAAGCGCCAGGGGCTGAAAGTGGCGTGCCTTGAGGGCATAGCTTTGAGAAAAGGCTGGATTACCCCGGAAAAGATGCAGGAACTGGCCCAGCCGATGCTTAAAAACCAATACGGACAATATTTACTGAAAGTTATAAAAGAACTGGGATTAGAATAATGGAAGTTATAAAAACAGCAATAGACGGGGTTTTCATTTTGGAACCCCGTATTTTTAATGATGCAAGAGGGTATTTCTTTGAAAGCTTCTCGGGACGTGAATTTGAAGAAAAAGTATGCAGGACTACATTTGTACAGGATAATGAGAGTTTCTCTACTTACGGTGTATTACGCGGCCTGCATTTCCAGAAACCTCCTTTCACTCAAAGCAAACTGGTGCGTGTGATCAAGGGAGCGGTACTGGATGTGGCTGTAGATATCCGGAAAGATTCTCCTACTTTCGGAAAGCATGTGGCTGTAGAATTGACCGGAGAGAATCACCGGCAGTTTTTTATCCCCCGCGGATTCGCACACGGCTTTGCGGTACTAAGTGACGAGGTGTTGTTCCAATACAAGTGTGACCATTATTATGCTCCGCAAAGCGAAGGAGGAATCGCATGGGACGACCCCGATCTAGGCATAGACTGGCGACTTCCGGCCGACAAGGTTATTTTGTCCGACAAGGACAAGAAACATCCGAGATTGAAAGACTATCAAACGGATTTCGACTTTAATCAAAGTTTATATTAAAGGCTGTTTTGATTCTGCGTTTGTCCGGTTTTTGCCAGTGAAATTAAAGAAGCCGAAAACTGCACACCGGACTATCGTAACGTTCAGGACAACATTTCCGAAGATTGAACCTATAAAAACAGGGTGCACCTCCTACGAAAGAGATGCACCCTGTTTTTATAGGTCAATATCTTTATATCACTTCTTCTCCATCCCCTCCTGAGGAGCATTAAGTCCTGCCTTCAGATTTTCAAAGAATTCACGTCCGAACAAGATCCATGCGGAAGCACCCGCCACTGCCAGGAAAATAAATCCGACAAGAATCACCTTCTTGCTGGTTCCCGAAGGCAGCAACGGCACACTGGCAGGTTCCACAACGGCAAATACAGGTTTGGCCTCCTGTACTTTGGCCCGTGCCACCTGCAATTGGGTAGCCACCTGGCTATACACCTGATATGCCAGATTCATATCATTCTGCAACCGTTCTCTCTCCGTCAAAGCACTTTGAAGGACAACCCCCTTGTTGGCATCCATGTAATTGGCATAATTCTGCTGGGCTACATAATACTCCTGCTGGCGTTCCTTATACAATTGTTCCAGATAAGCACAATCCTGCTGGGCTTTGGAGACCCTGTACGCTGTGATATACTCCTGAAGCTTCACCACTACCGTGTCTGTAATGGCGGCCGTAACCATCGGGTCCTGCAAAGTCACCGTCACTGTGGTGATGCCGGTTTTCTTATCCACATCAGCAGTAATCGCCTTACGCATGGCTTCCACTTTCTTCGCCTGATCTTCTGTCAGGTGGAAAGGATCCAGCCTGTTCCCTTCTTCCTCTTCCTTATCGGAGAAGAGAGATTTCACCCCGCCTATAGCCGCCCCGGGCAATCCCATAACAGCACCCCACCACGGAGCTTTCTGCTCATCGAGATAAGCTACAAAAGTAGTATCCACCTCACCGTCCAACGTGGTGACATGTGCATTAAACAGTTCCAGAATGAAAGGAGTAGACGCTACTATATCCGGGAAAAGAGATACGTTCAACGCATCCGCCTCACTGCCCAGACTCATGCCTCCGATCCCCAGCATGGCAGCCATTCCCGACAGGCTCCCCCCTCCGCTTTTACCGGATTCGGGAGACAATGTCACTTCCACCGTATATTGCTTGGGAATACTCAGAGCGATAATCACCCCTACAATAGCACCTATTCCGGCAACCTTCAGCAGCATCTTTCGGGCAGCCCACAACTTACGGACATACTCCATCAAATCAATTTCCAACTCCTCGTCTTCCCGTGGTCTTTCCGTATTATTCGTATAATTCTTATCTTCCGCCATACTGTTTCTATTTTAAGATATTAGCAATAGATGCAATCATAGTAGCCAACGACGCACTGGTGGTTGCTATGGACAAAGTATTCTGCAAAGTCCAGTTGCTCTTTTCCTTCACCGGAACAATCACCTCACAGCCCGGCTGGATCAGCTCACGGCTACCCTTCTTCGCTCTCTTCACCTGACCGTTCATATATACAATATACGCCTTGCTCTTCTTCGCACGGAAACCGTAACCTCCGGCCTGCTCTATATAATATTTCAACGTCTTGCCATCTTCAAATGAAACGGTATTGGGATACATCACAGCCCCGCTGATACGTACCGTGTTGTTGTATTCGGGAATTTCAATCACATCCCCCTCACGCAATACGATATCCGCACTGGAGCCGGGTTTAAGCATCGCTTTTTCCAAATCGATACCCACATAATAGATATCTCCCAAATCCAGCCGGTTGACATCAATGGAGTCCTTTCCAGTCTTGGCCATGTCCAGAACCGTTTCCATACGTTTGCGTTCATCGGCATTGATACGACGGCTTAAACGGGCCCCTTTGATATAAGCAAACGGAGTCACTCCACCTGCCTTCTTGATCAAATCGGAAAGACGTTCGCTCTTCTCTGTCAGCGCATAATCACCTTCATACAAAACCTCACCGGTCACCTGCACATTCACCTGTTCCTGATAAGCAGGGCTCTTACGCACATATACCTGATCGTATGGCTGCAACACAAAACCCGGTTCTCCGTCTATCACAAAACCGTCTTTCAGAGAAAACGAGTACATTTGTCCTATGGTGGAAACCGCTTCCGTACCTTTGCTATCCTTGATACGACGGGAAACATCCACACGGACGGTAGAAGCCGATTCCATCAATCCGCCAGCCTGGATTATAATATCCTCCAAAGTCGTATTGTCGGCAAAAGCGAACTCACCCGGACGGGCAACCTCACCATACACCATGATGCTTCCCACATCCTCCAAGTCATGAATACTGGGAATATAAAGCACATCATTACGCTGCAAAGGTACATCGGGTGCAGTACCGTCCATGATGCCTTTTATATCTACTTGAATAACCTCTTTCTTCAGATTCTCGCGCTCGCGATGCAACACCGCACGTCCTGTAAAGGCATCACCCATAAGGCCTTCAGCCTTTTCCACCAGTTGGCGGACTGTATTCAAGGTTCCTCCGAACTGATAAATGCCCGGACGATAGACAGCCCCCTTGATTTCAAGCTTGTTCTCAAAACGGTCCAGAATAGCTTCAGCAGTCAACGCATCACCATCTTTTACCTGAAATACGGAATAATCAATATCATCAATCGTATAAATCTGATACTCCTTTCCGTTTTGACGAATCATGCGGAGAGAACGGGTATAGGCATCCCCCGAAAATCCACCGGCATACTTCAACAACGTGGCAACACTTTCGTTGTTTTTCATCTCGTATTTCATGGGGCGTTTCACATTACCCTCTATGCTAACCAACGCCTCGTATGGAGGAACGATGATCACATCGCCTTCCTGCAAGCGGATATCATCATTGATTTTACCTTTCATAATAAAATCGTACACATCTACGGTAGCGATTTTCTGTCCTCCGCGCACTACTTGTATATTGCGCAAGCTACCGATATCGCTCACGCCACCGGCACGGTACAGTGCATGAAACACGGTAGAGAAAGAAGACAATGCATAAGTTCCCGGTTGGAACACTTCCCCCATCACGTTCACCTGGATCGTCCGGCTGTTTCCCAAAGTAACCTTGATTTGTGAGGACGGGTTCTGTTCATTATCAAGCCCTGCATAAATCTTATTCAGTTCTTTACGCAAATATTGGTTGGCTTCGGCAATAGTCATGCCGTTCAGATAAATCAATCCCAAATCGGGGATCGTGATAGATCCGTCCGGAGATACATTATCGCGGATGGTGGCCTGGTTTGTACCCCAGATATCAATGATTACCTCATCACCCGGCCCCAGACGGTAATTAGGAGGAGTAGCCAGATTCACACTCGGCTCGAATGTAAGGTTTCTGGTTTCAAAAATGTCCCGTCCGTACACCTTATCCTTCTGCATTTCTTCCATATCGCCCATGCCCATCCCCTCGTAATAGCGATTGGCAGAAACACTGTCCGACGAGTTCTTCCCTACCACTCTGTCCGCAGCCGGACGTTGGTCGAAAGTAAAATTCTCTGTTACATAGATATCTTCCTGCGTCTTTGTCTTTTCACGCAAACGGTTCCGATTTTGCATCGTTGCATTTGCATCTTTATCAGCAGACCCATTTTGCTGTTCATAAAGTTTCTTTACACGCTTAGCCTGTTCTTGTGTCACTCCTCTACGGGCTAACTCTGTAGCAATCTGACGTTGGTCTTTTCCTTGTTGCATGCCCGTCTTCACATATTCCAACACCTGTTGGTCACTCATAGATTGCTGTGCAAGCACAGAACCCGAGAGGGCAAAAACTAAGACCAGTACGGATAATAGTTTTTTTATCATATAAATTCAATAAACTTAGTAATTTAGCAGCCGCAAAGGTAGATATTATTTTCGATATAGGCGAGTATTATTTCATAAATATCCCTCTAACAAATATAAAAACGGCTGCCACCTGACGGTGTACAGCCGTTTATTCTTTAATAATCCGTTAGCAGAATTCATTCAGACTTCATTGCACAGCCCTCCTTCTTAAAAAAGGTCTGCAAGGGTAAAACTTGTGCAATACCATTCCGGCCGGATCAGCAATACATATTTACGATGGCTTCGTACAATTCCTGTTTACCGCTTACTTGCTTGGGCTCACCATTCTGCTTAGCATAAGCCACTACGTCTTCCAATGTCAGCTTGCCTTCTTCAAATTCTTTGCCTTTGCCACTGTCGAATGAAGCATAGCGGTCTGACAACATCTTGCAGTAAGGAGATTCATTAAGCAAAGCAGCAGCACTTTCCAATGCACGCGCCATAGCGTCCATACCTGCAATATGGGCGATAAAGATATCTTCCAGATCAGTAGAGTTACGACGTGTCTTGGCATCAAAGTTGGTACCGCCATTACCCAAACCGCCGTTGCGGATAATCTGCATCATGGCCTGGGTCAGTTCGTAATTGTCGATAGGGAACTGGTCTGTATCCCATCCGTTCTGATAATCGCCACGGTTAGCGTCAATAGATCCCAACATTCCATTATCTACCGCAACAGCCAGTTCATGCTCAAATGTATGACCAGCCAACGTAGCATGATTCACTTCAATGTTCACCTTGAAATCCTTGTCCAGTCCGTGAGTTTTCAAGAACCCTACCACAGTTTCGGTATCCACATCATATTGATGCTTAGTCGGCTCCATCGGTTTGGGTTCAATCAGGAAAGTACCTGTAAACCCTTTGCTCCGGGCATAATCGCGGGCGATGGTCAACATCTGAGCCAGATGTTCTTTCTCACGCTTCTGATCTGTATTCAATAAAGACATATACCCTTCACGTCCACCCCAGAACACGTAATTGGAGCCACCCAGTTCGATGGTAGCGTCAATAGCGTTCTTTATCTGGACAGCAGCGCGGGCAACCACATCAAATTCGGGGTTTGTAGCAGCCCCGTTCATATAGCGTGCATGACCAAAAACATTTGCCGTACCCCATAACAATTTGATTCCGGTTTCAGCCTGTTTCTGTTTGGCATAAGCAACTATCTCTTTCAGATTCGCTTCATATTCCTCGATTGTATCGGCTTCCTCACACAAGTCCACATCATGGAAACAATAATATTCGATTCCCATTTTCTGCATGAATTCAAAGCCGGCATCCATCTTATTCTTGGCAGCCTGCACCTTATCGGCATCACCGTTCCAAGGGAATTTCTTTGTTCCGCCGCCAAACTGGTCACCGCCCTCGGCACACAACGTATGCCACCATGCCATAGCAAACTTCAACCAGTCTTTCATCTTCTTGCCGTTAATTACCTTTTCAGCATCATAATAACGGAACGCCATCGGGTTCTTACTTTCCTTACCTTCAAATTTAATCTTTCCTATGCCGGGAAAATACTCTTTTGTAGCCATAATTCTTTACTTATTTTAATAACTTGTTCTAATTTATCTACTATCTTTTTTCAACACGCAGGCGGATAGCCATTTCTTTATCCGAAGGTCCTTAAAAGGCAGCCATCGCTCTCTCCAGATTGGATTTCCAGCGGGCGTACGCATCATCGTAAGCAGTACGCTGTGCCACATCAGGCTCTATCACCTCCAGTTTTTCCAATGTGGCAAATGCCTCGTTGTTATCTTTATAAACACCCGCGCCTATGCCGGCCCCCTTGGCGGCGCCCACCGATCCATCCGTGTCATACAGTTCGATTACAGCCCCTGTCACTCCCGCCAATGTTTCGCGGAAGATAGGACTGAGAAACATATTGGCATGTCCGGCATGAATCTTCTGTACAGGGATACCCATCTGCTCCATGATATCAATGCCGTATTTAAACGAGAACACGATCCCTTCCTGTGCGGCACGAACAATATGCTGCTTTCCATGCAGGTTAAAATTAACTCCACATATAGAGCATCCTGTCTCTTTATTTTCCAGCATACGCTCCGCCCCGTTGCCAAAAGGAAGAATACTTACTCCGGCACTGCCGACAGGAGCCTGTGCCGCCAGCCTGTTCATATCACTGTAAGAAATACCTTCGGGAGCCACATTACGTTTCACCCACGAATTCAATATACCGGTACCATTGATGCACAACAACACTCCCAGACGGGTCTGCTCGGCAGTATGATTTACATGAGCAAAAGTATTCACCCGGGATTTCGGATCATAATTCACCTCACCGTTCACGCCATATACCACTCCCGATGTTCCTGCCGTAGAAGCAATCTCTCCCGGATTGAACACATTGAGCGACAAAGCATTATTAGGCTGGTCTCCGGCGCGATAGGTTACAGGAATTCCCTCTTTCAGGCCCAATTCTTTGGCAGCCCAGGTATTTACACGCCCCTGCTCGCCAAAAGTCGGTTTGATATCAGCTATCAGCGAACGGTCGAATCCATAATAATCCATCAGGAAGCCCGCGACATCATTTGCCTGAAAATCCCAGAACATCCCTTCGGACAAACCGGACACCGTGGTACAAATATCCCCCGTCAGTTTCATAGCGATATAATCGCCGGGCAGCATTATTTTATAAATACGTTCGTACACAGCAGGCTCATTCTCTTTAATCCATGCCAGTTTGGAAGCGGTAAAATTCCCCGGAGAGTTCAGCAGATGAGAAAGACATTGCGTTTCCCCCAATGCCTCAAACGCTTTCTGCCCGTATGGAACCGCCCGTGAGTCACACCATATAATAGCCGGACGTAATACATTTTGCCCTTTATCCACACAAACCAGTCCGTGCATCTGATAAGAGATACCGATAGCGGCAATTCCATCCGGACCGATCCCACTTCCGGCCATGACAGCCTGAGTTGACAATTTCAGATTTTCCCACCAATTTTGCGGATCCTGCTCAGCCCATCCGGGGCGGGCAGCCATAATAGCAGCCTCTGTTTTAGGGAAGAATGCAGAAGAAACACACTTTCCGGTCTCTGCATTTACCAAACTCGCCTTTACCGACGAACTGCCAATATCATAACCTAATAGGTACATTTAATTGAAAATTAAGAATTTTAAAATAATAGTCTCTGTCCCGATGCTTATCAGCATTATCCTTCCAAGGAAAGGCCGGTGAAGAATCCCAAAACATATACCGATTCCCCGAAACGACCAGGCGGAGTATTCTCACAGCAATCACAACAAGGCTAAAGTTATCTGTCTGTTATCACTTCGTTCCCGACTTATTATATATTGAACGGTCGAACTTATAGAAGCGTGCCGCCCTGTGGCATACACCTACCTGTTTTTCTTCCAAAGGTACTACATATGGCATCAACGCTATCTTCTTATGGAAGTTCCTTACGTCAAACACCTTATCATAAATCAACTGATAGACAGTCCGCAACTGGGCCGCCGTAAACTTCCGGGGAAGCAAGTCGAACATTGCGGAAGGAGCATATTCCACATAATGGCGTATATGCACCAATGCATCCTGCAAAATCTGGAAATGGTCGAACGCCAGGCTTTTCACCTCCATCACAGGTGTCCAGCAAGCATCGTATTTATCAGACAGCTGTTCGAACCGTCTGTCAATCTTCACCAGTGTCAGGTAAGCGATAGTCACAATGCGGTCTATTTTCTTCTCGTCCAAACGATGAAAACGTTCCAGCCACAGCACATCCTTAGGGTTACGGGTACGGTCTTTCGATCCATACGCCTTAAACTGGGTAAGCTTCACATTCTTCAGGCCCGTCAACTCATTCAACACCCGCTTGGCCGCCTCATCCAGATCCTCATCGTCATAGATAAGGCTGCCCGGCAACTTCATGTTATTATATCCGTCCTCGGACTGTTTCCCCACCTGCCTTACCAACAGGACACGGAACTGCTCTCCATCAAACCCAATCAGCACACAGTCCACAGATACATGTAAATTAATCGTCTGGTTTATTTCCGACATAGTAATATGGCTTTTATCATTTCCGGCAGCAAAGATAAATACTATTTTTCGAATTACACAAAACAATATATTTATTTTTATTATGTTCCAAAACACTATTTTTCAATATAATAAATATCATCCATCATACAATATCACATCTTAATCTTATCATATACACTACAATATATAATGTACAGAAGTTGTCCCGTCTTCTTTTTTCCCTTTTTCCAAAGGGCTTTTATTCCATTCAACCCCCTATTTCAGACACTTGGTTAAGGAAAAGCAATCTTTACGCCAAAAAATTAATAGAATAAAGTTGTTTATTCACAATAATTTTCTTTACTTTTGCCCATTAAAATCTAAAGATTACTCTATGAGAAAGAAAATTTTGGTCTTGGACGACAAAATAGCAATTGCAAAAGTCCTTTCAATCTATCTGGCCAGTGATTATGATTGTATTTGGTTACCGAATGGCATCGAAGGGGTAAAATGGCTTCAGGAAGGTAACATACCAGATTTGATTATATCAGATATCCGTATGCCCGAAATGCGTGGAGACGAGTTTCTGGAATGGATAAAATCCAATCAGTTATTCAAACACATTCCGGTGGTTATGCTAAGCAGCGAAGACAGTACCACAGAACGCATCCGCCTGTTACAAGAAGGCGCGGAAGACTATATTGTCAAACCTTTCAATCCCATGGAGTTAAAAGTAAGAATTAAGAAAATCATTGAGTAAATCAGCATGACCTTTCTGCTTTATATAGGAAAGAACAAGGATTTTTTGCGCAAATTCAGCAAGCTCGAAAATGTCCAGATGATTTATGCCCAAAACTACCAGGATGCCATTACAATTTGTATCAGACTGAAAGTACGTGAGAACATCATTGTCCTTCACGAACAAGGGGAGATGAACGGAGATATTGAACAGATCGGTGCTTTCAGGAAAAAGTTCTATCAGGCATATGTCGTACTCATTACGGACAGGCTGACTCCCGAAGCCAGCAAAGTCTATCTGAACAGCGGAATAAACGATACCGTCAGTCTGAACATCACCACCGCCCGGTTAAGGCAGAAAATAGACATCATCAATAAACGGCAGGAACTGCTATATGCACATAACCGGAAGAAAAAAGACGTGAGGCATTTTATCCTTCCCCAATGGAAGCGCTGCTTCGATATCCTTTTCTCCAGTGCAGCGTTAGTCTTCCTGTCCCCAGTCTTTCTGCTGATTGCCATAGCCATACGTATGGAAAGCAAAGGACCTGTTATTTACAAATCCAAACGGGTAGGAACGAATTATACCATTTTTAATTTCCTGAAATTCCGTTCCATGTATACGGACGCCGATAAAAAGCTGAAAGACCTTGCCGGTCAGAACCAGTACCAGCCGGAAGGCACTCCGGAGATTGCCAAAGATTTCTCGATGGAAGAATTAGGAGGACTGATGTTTGGAGATGACGGTGTTATAGATAATGGCGGAATGCTGGTTTCCGATGACTTCATCATTCCGGAAGAAGAGTTTATTTCCAGACAAAACGCACTGGATGAAAGTCCTTTCATAAAAATAGAAAAAGACCCGCGGGTTACCAAGGTAGGACGCGTTTTACGAAAATACAGCCTGGATGAGTTACCTCAACTGGTCAACATCTTGAAAGGCGACATGTCTGTGGTGGGGAACCGTCCTCTTCCACTCTATGAAGCCGAACGCCTGACAAACGATGAAAGTATCGAACGCTTCATGGCGCCTGCCGGGCTGACCGGCTTGTGGCAGGTGGAAAAACGGGGGGATGCCGGAAAATTATCCGCTAAAGAACGCAAAGAATTAGATTTGAAATACGGTAGAGAATTCTCCTTTTTCCTGGATATGAAAATCCTGTTCAAGACTTTGACAGCTTTTGTCCAAAAAGGAGATGTTTAAATAATTTGTTTTAGGAATAAAAAGGGGATTTATTATATGGGTAAAGTATGTCTTTTTGTCATCTGTATGTATTGTTCTATCCACCATTTAAGCGCACAACAGGAAGAGCAGCAAACACAACCGGTACAACAACCTCTTGTGACACAGGATGATATATTGGGGAATATGAATGTGGATTATGCAAAGATAAAGCTGCCTCCGTTAAGTGTCCTTTATGAGAATGCACGCAGCACTCCAAGCTTACAGATTTTAGAGAAGGAGAAACAGTTACAGAAAAAGCTACTATCGAAAGAGAAAAGGAACTGGCTGGGGTTTATCCATGCCGGCGGAAGTGCTTCTTACGGTATAGCAGACAATGTGGCCAGCAATACGGATGTCAACACCCCACTTATTTACAGGTATGTAGGTACAGAACAGACTTCGTGGAATGTGGGAGGCGGCATCAGTATTCCTTTTGAAAAGCTGTTCGACCTCCGGGGAGGAATCAAGCGCCAGCGAATCCAGGTGGATATTGCCGAGTTAAGAAAACAGGAAGCATACGAAACCCTTAAAATACAAATAGCTCATTTATATGTCCAGATTTTATCCAATATAGAAACATTGCAAAGATCAGCTGAAAATATAGCTTTATATAAAGGTGCATCGGCTGTTGCAGAACAGGAATATAGAAACAGACGTACCTCTATTCATGATGTGGCCAAGACTAAAGAACAGGAATTTGCCGCTAATCAAGACTTTGCCTTACTACGCTCTACTATTAACGACCAGCTGCTGACCCTTGAAATAATCTCCCACACCCCCATCCTGACCATACAAGGAGAAAAGGACGTTCAAGAAACAACGATACAGGAACAGGAAGAAAACAAGAGGCAAAGTAAGAAAAAAGACAAAAAGGAATAAGAAGCATGGAATTATTTAAATACATAGTCAAGTTTATCTACCGTATCCGTTGGTGGATGGTTATATTTCCATGTATAGCCGGTATCATAGCATGGTTTCTTACCAGAAATCTGGAAAAAACGTATGATGTGAAAACCACCATCTTTACAGGAATCATCTCCGGATACAACGTAGATGCCACCGATACCCGGAACGCCACCGTGCACATGAGTAATTTAATGAATATCATTACAACGGAACGCACACTGAAAATAGTATCTCTGAAACTGCTTGCCCGCTGTCTGGTCTATGGAGATGCCGAAAGAAACACCAGTTATATTTCAGCCATACACTACCAGCAGCTGGTTTCCGGTATTCCACGAGAGTTACAGGCATTGATAGACAAGCAAAACGAAGAGAAGACCTATCATAATCTGGTAGCTTTTGAACGCCCGTCCGTCAATAATTTCATCTACCAACTACTCAATTATACCCACCCTTATTTCAGCGTACCTCTACTCTCACAACATATAAAAGTAGCCAGGTTGGGAAACAGTGATATGATCGAGATTGCTTATAGTGCCAACGATCCGGGAATAGCTTATAACACACTTGAGATTCTGAATGAAGAGTTTGTCAAACAATACCATGAACTACGCTATGGAGAAACAAACAATGTGATCAAGTTCTTTCAAGAAGAACTGGCCAGATTGGGCAAAATGCTGACTGCCGCCGAGGATTCTTTAATCGAGTACAATATAGAAAACCGCATCATCAACTACGGAGAACAAACCAAACAGGTGGCAAGCATGGACGCTACTTACCGGATGATGGACAATGATTTGCTTGTCAATTATTCCACCAGTAAGGCGTTGATCGATTTCTATGAATATAAATTAGGTGATGTAGCCAAATTGATCCGTACCAACAATGAGTTTATGGACAAACTTCATCAAATGTCCCAATTGAACACCCAGATCTCGACCATGGAAATCACTCCGGACGAAAAGAACCGGAAAAAGCTGGAAGAACAAAAAAACATGTTAAGTAACGCCGAACAAAACATCAACAATCTTGCCCTGAAACTAAGTGCCGAAGCCGCAAGTACAAACAATGTATCTTATGAGACACTCATCAGCCAATGGCTTGACCAAGTAGTTCTTGCCGAAAAGACTAAAGCCCAAATGGAAGCACGAGATATAATGAGAGAGAATTTAAATAAAGATTTCCTTTATTTCTCCCCCATCGGCGCTACCCTGGGCCGGAAAGAAAGGCATATCGGCTTTGTGGAAAGCAACTATATGTCTACCATGGGAGCCTTGAATGCAGCCATCTTGCGACAAAAGAACCTGGAAATGACCTCAGCTTCATTAAAAATCATGAATCCGCCCCTGTTTCCACTGACCTCCTCCCCCACCAATGCACGCATGATTATACTTGCATCCATACTGGGGACTTTACTTTTCATCATTGGCTATTTTCTGATTATAGAAATATTGGACCGTACCCTCAGAGACAAAATACGTGCAGAACGAATCACCGGAGGAACAGTTATCGGCGCATATCCTAGAGAAAGCAAGTTAAGATACAGACGTTATAATAAAGCCATAAACAAGATGGCCGTCAGACAACTCAGCACCGCTTTACTGCCTCATCTAAATACACAGGAACAGCGGGTCATCAATCTGTTAAGTACAGAAGAAAAAGACGGAAAGACCCATGTCGCCCGCCTGATAGAGGAATACTGGAGCAGCATCGGCCTAAACGTCCGCCGCATTACATACGATGAAGATTTTCTAAGCGAAGACAGCCAATATGTACAGGCAAACAATTTGAAAGAACTATGTCCCGATCTGGAAAAGGATGAAATACTTCTAATCGAACACCCGGTCCTGAAAAGCAATCCTCTGCCTCCGGCTTTGTTAAATGAAGCATCCATCAATCTGCTGGTTGTCCGTGCCAACCGTACTTGGAAAAATACGGATCAGGCACTGTATGAGCATTTGTTACAAGTTAAACAAAAAGAAGTACCCCTCCTTTTCTATCTGACACAAGCAGACAGAAATACAGTGGAAGACTTTACAGGACAATTACCTCCTTACACGAACTTTAAGAATATGGAATACAGGCTGTTCCAACTCGGACTGACCGCCATTGAATACAAAGGAAAATAGATAATGATAGCAAAAGAAATAAATATAACCCATACAGGTCAAATTCTGGCCAGCTTTATTATCGGACTGTGCTTATGCCTATGGACAGCCCTCAACATGAAGCCCTCCATAGGAGTTGCAATAGGGTTCATACCTTTTGCCACGCTTTTTATCTTCATATGCATAAACAGACCCGTCATTCTGCTGGCCATCACCTTTATGCTGAATTACCTGATAATGGGAATTAACAGATATCATTCCATCCCTATTGCCATTACCAATATCTTTGATTTGCTCTACGGCATCATGTTGGCCCTTATTCTTCTGAAACAGTTGCAAAGCAATCATCATTTCAGGAAAATACTAAACGTCTATACCTGCATCACATTGGTCTGGCTGCTATATTGTATCATCAACATAGGTAATGGTATAACCGGTGAATTTTACATGGAAGCATGGCTTCGTATTTTAAGACCCTGGGCCTTATACCCTATTCTGACCTGTATTATTCTATCCATACACTGCAATCGCTACACTTTTATCCATTACTTTTTAATACTATGGGGTATCATGACCCTACTGGCTGCCGCAAAAGGATATTGGCAAAAGAACAAAGGTTTTGACAGTACCGAGCTAAGCTGGTTGTGGGCCTACGGAGCACGTACCCATTTTATCCATTCCGGCATCCGCTATTTCTCATTTTTCACTGACGCGGGTCTTTTCGGTGCCAGCATGGGATTATCCTGCACTGTTTTCACGCTTACTTTTTTCTATACAAAGAACCTATTTCTCAGACTCTTCTATTTAATAGTGGGTATGGCAGGATTTTATGGTCTGTTAATATCGGGAACCCGATCGGCCATAGCTGTACCCATTGCAGGGCTGGGGCTCTTTCTGTTCCTGTCTAAAAGTTGGAAAATAGGCATCATCTCCTTTATCCTGCTTGCCGGAGGGATAGGAATGCTGAAATACACCAAGATCGGAGAGAACAATAAGTTGATCCGTCGTATGCGTACTGTCTTTGACACAGAGGATCAATCGATGATGGCTCGTTTCGAGAACCAGAAAGCACTGAATGCCTACATGGATGAAATGCCCTTCGGCATAGGCATGGGAGCCATAGACGGAGTAGTTCCTCCCCATAACAAATATTATTTCGTTTCCATCTGTCCTTCAGACTCCAGTCTGGTAGATGTATGGAAACAGATGGGAATAGTGGGACTGTGTGTGTTTTTGGGTATGCATGCCATTCTATTTCTATCGGGCTCCTACATCCTTTTATTCAAAATCCGAAATCCGGAAATCCGGGGACCGCTGACAGGTATGTTATGCGGTTGTGCAGGCATACTGGTAGCTTCTTACGCCAATATGGTTTATTTCCAGTTTCCTAACGGAATCTTGATTTATTCTTGTTTCACCTTTGTTTTTTTAGGACCTTATTTAGATAAACAATACTCAGAAATACATGGACTACCGACAGCCTGACCTATCCGTCATCACCGTGAACTATAACGGTTTTCACGACACCTGCGAATTCATTGACTCGTGGGCAGCCACTGTATTCTCTGTCAGTTATGAAATGATAGTCATTGACAATGGTTCCACTGCCAATGAAGCCGCCTTGCTACAAAAAACATATCCTTTTATCCAAGCCGTACGCAGTGAGCGGAACTTAGGATTCGCCGGAGGTAACAATCTGGGTATAAACCTTGCAAAAGGAAAATACCTGTTCTTGCTGAACAATGATGTTTGTATGGTCAAAGATGCCATACCCTTGTTGATAAAACGCCTTCTGTCCTCCGACAAGATAGCAGGTGTCTCCCCGTTAATCCGTGATTATGCAGAACCGCACGCCATACAATTTGCAGGATACACCCAACTTTCGCCCATTACCTTAAGAAACAGAGCCATAGGCAAAGGGAAAATAAATAAAGACCACTACCCCGCCCAAAAAACGCCTTATCTGCATGGTGCCGCCATGTTACTGAAAAAAACAATAATAGACAAGCTTAGCCTGATGCCCGAAGAATATTTTCTATATTATGAGGAACTGGACTGGTGCACCTATATCAATAGGGAAGGCTACGAACTATGGTACGATCCCGCTTGCGAAATATGGCACAAGGACAGCAGCTCCACCGGAAAAGAAAGTCCGTTGAAATACTATTACCTGAGCAGAAACAGATTATTATATGCCTACCGCAATCTCTTTGACTGGAAACTTCCGGTTTCCATCTTATACCAGACAATGATTGTATGTCCCAAAAACATACTGACCGCCCTGGGAAAAGGAAAGAAAGCCATAGCCAAAGCACATTGGGAGGGAACAAAAGCATTTTTCAAACTTAGAAACAAAGACAAACAGCCATGATATTTCTAGCATACATAGAACTACTACTTTTCGCGATATGTGCCTTTACTGTTTTTTACCTGCTGGTGTACGCCATAGCGGCAACAGGCAACCGCACCGACAAATATTCCGAATCAAGAGTAAAACACCGTTTCGCCATTCTGATACCGGCCTATCAGGACGATGACTACATACCCTATACCGTCAAATCATTTCTGCAACAAGAATATCCTATAGACTGCTATGACATTATCGTTATTTCAGACCACCTGAAGCCGGAAACAAACAGACAGCTGGCACAATATCCCATCACCCTGTTGCAAGCCAGATTCAAGAAAAGCTCAAAAATGAAATCTGTCAAAGCTGCCATGTCACAATTACAAGAAGGACAATACGATATCGTTTTAATCATGAATGCGGACAATGTAGTGGACACCAACTTTCTTGAAGTTGTCAACAATACGTATGCCAGCGGCTCCAATGCCATCCAAACCCATCGCATCTATCAGGAAAGACCCAGCAATGTCAGCATATTGAATGCCATCACCGACGAGATAAACAATTCCATTCTTCGTGCGGGGCATGTCAATTTGGGACTTTCAGCTTCGCTGAACGGCTCCGGAACCGCAATAGACTTCACTTGGTTCAAAGAAAACATCCGTCATTTAAAAGACGATGACGATGAAAAAGTCATCGAATCCCTGCTGCTCCGCGAACGGATATATGTGGAATATTTAAATAATACCCATGTATATGCCTTGAAGAATAGTGGAAAGAAAAAATTCTATACCCAACATAGCACTTGGATTAAAACCCAATATTATTCCCTGTTCACCAATATCGGTAATCTGCCCGGCGCCATTTTAAGTGGAAAATTTGATTATGCCGACCGTATTCTGCAATGGTTCATTTTCCCTCGCACCATCCTGCTAGGTATCCTCCTCCTGTTCAGTTTCCTGTCCGTATACTTCCACTGGAGCGCCTGCCTAAAATGGTGGGGATTATTACTCACTTTCTTATTGACTATGGCAATAGCCACTCCAAACTACTTGGTGGACAGCAAATTCAACAAAGCCATGAAAGCTATCCCCTTTCTGGCGGCAGGCATGATATTCAATATGCTTTTAAGAAAGAAAAAATAAAAGCCCCATGCTATCGGAAATTATACATATCATGGAATATACGCTATATATCTACCTTTCCGTCAGTGTGGGGTATATAGTCCTGTTTTCTGCCGCCTCTCATTTCTTCAAACAAAAGAAATATCCCGCGACTACCATCCGGCAACGTTTTATCATCCTTGTTCCCGCCTATAAAGAAGATGCGGTCATTCACGCCTGCGTCACTTCCGTTCTGCGCCAAACTTATCCGGCAGAGCTTTACGACCTGATAGTCATATCCGACCACATGCGTCCCGAAACCAATGCCTCACTGCGCAAAGAACGCATCGGCTTGATAGAACTGCATGAAAAGGAAAGTTCCAAGGCAAAAGCCCTGCGCATTGCAGCAGAGACCATCACAGACCAGCCATACGATTATGTCCTCATACTGGATGCCGATAATCTGATCTCACCCTGTTATCTTCAAGAACTGAATAAGGCAGTTTCACAGGGTATAAAAGCCATACAGACACACCGCAAAGCCAAAAATATGAATACAGACATAGCCCTATTGGATGCCGCCATCGAAGAGATGAACAATTCCATCTTCCGCAAGGGACACATCCGGCTGGGATTTTCATCTGCCCTTACCGGCTCCGGAATGGCTTTCGATTTCCGATGGTTTGTCCGGAACATCATCCATACCCATAGTACGGGCGAAGACAAAGAACTGGAAGAACTCCTGCTCCGTCAAGGCATTCACATTGAATATATAGACACCCTAGAAACATTGGACGAAAAAGTCCGGCAACCGGATGCCTTGCGTAACCAGCGCCGCCGCTGGATAGCCACCCAGCTTTTCCTTGCATTAAAAATGGGACGTAACCTCCCCACAGCCTTACTGAACGGAAACGGAGATTATCTGCTGAAAACCCTCCAAGCCTTTATCGCCCCCCGCAGCATTCTGTTGGCGCTCATCGGATTCTTTTCATGTGTTCTCTGCATTTTCTCTCCGGCTTCTTCCATAAAGTGGTGGATTTTGCTTATCTTGCTGAACGGTGCGTTATACCTGGCCATTCCGTCCAATATGAGATATAAATACATGAGCAGAATCCTCAGGCAGACACCTTATTTTGTAATCATTATGCTTCTCAACTTGTTTCACTTGAAAGGAATGGCACAGAAGTTCAACCATACACAGCATGGATAGAATTATGAATATAAAAGAGTACTTACAGCAACACCCGCAATGGAAAAAACGGATACACGGTTTCATCATGCATCCGGTAAAGACACGCCCCTATTGGTGGATACGCGTATGGCAGCCTTTCTACATAAAAAAAGGCCGGGGCTCAGTCATTTATTCCAGTGTACGGAAAGACCTTCCACCGTTCCACCTGTTCCAGATGGGAAAATATTCGGTAGTGGAAGATTTCTCCTGCTTGAACAATGCCGTAGGCGACATCGTAATCGGCGATTATTGCCGGATAGGACTCGGCAATACGGTCATCGGTCCCATCCGGATAGACAACGGGGTCAATATTTCACAAAACGTAGTTCTGATAGGATTAGATCACAATTACCAGGATATTACTCAAAGCATCATCGAACAAGGTATCACCACTTCTCCTATCCACATCGGAGAACATACCATCATAGGAGCCAACGTGATTGTACTGCCCGGAATCACCATCGGCAAACATTGTTTTATCGGTGCCGGGTGTGTGGTTACCCAAAACATACCCGACTATTGTGTCACGGTAGGAAATCCCGCACGCATTATCAAACGCTATAACCCTCAATCACAAACATGGGAAAAAATATAAAAATATTAGTATGTGCCCATAAGGACAGCCGGCTACCACAGCATGAGTACTTCTGTCCCATACAGGTGGGGGCCTCCCTAACCAGTGCCCGATTCTTCCCTGTACTAGATAACACAGGAGATAATATATCCGACAGGAATCCTCACTTTTGTGAACTAACCGCCCATTATTGGGCTTGGAAAAATCTAAAGTGTGACATTATAGGGCTCAATCATTACAGGCGCTTCTTTGATTTTCATCGCCCGTTTCCGGCTTTTTCACCAGACAGGAGTTTCATCAACATAGATTCATTTCTAAAAGAAACTTACCGATTTCCTGATTTAGAAACCTTATTAAATGATTATGACATCATCCTCTCTCCCAAGCGTCATTATCCCTATAACGTCGCTACACAATACGCCATATTCCATCTAGTCAATGACCTCAATTTGCTGAAAGAAGTCATTCAACACCTCACACCCGAATATGCTGAAGCTTTTCATACATTCATGTATCACTGCAATGCCTATTCCGGATATAATATGTTTATCACCGGACGGAAACATTTTGACGAATACTCCCAGTGGCTATTCAGCGTATTGTTTGAATTGGAAAAACGGGTAAAACTGTCCGCCTATCCGGATCAGGCACGTCTGTTCGGCTATTTATCAGAAAGATTGATCAATGTCTATTGCATAAGGCACCGGTTAAAGATAAAGTATGTTCCCGTCATCATGCCCTTGGAAGAAACGTTTCAGAATCCGAGCAACCTGCTTTATACGCTTCGCCGACTAAAGAATGATCTTATTTATAAACTCACAGAATTATAAGTTATGCCGTTGGTTTCTGTCATCATCCCTATATACAATACAGAAAAATTCCTGCCTTTGTGTATCAGCAGCGTCTTAAACCAGACACTGACAGACATTGAAGTACTGCTGGTTAATGACGGAAGTACGGACGGAAGCGGGAAAATATGTGACGAATACGCCTGCAAGGACCAACGAATACAGGTAATACACACTCTGAACCAAGGAGTCAGCCATGCACGAAACCAAGGACTGGAAACCGCAAAAGGAGAATATATAGCTTTCATGGATAGCGATGACTGGATAGAAACGGATATGATAGCCACTCTTTATCAACTTATCCGGACAAACGAAGCCGGTCTGGCTACTTGCGGATATATCATTGAAAATGAAGATGGTCGTCCGATTTACCACATCAACGAAGTGAAATCCGGCAAATTAACCCAGTGGGAGGCCATTCACTCCCTGTTTAACGACAGGCATTACAAATACAAAGGAAACTTATGGGATAAATTATATCATAAAGAAATCATTGACAAACATCACCTAAAATTCAATGAACATATTTATTATAATGAAGACAGGCTCTTTATTTTTCAATACCTGAGCCACTGCCAATCAGCCGCATACACCACTTCCCCCTATTATCACTATGTCACAAGAAAATCAAGCGCCATGAACCTGTCGCAAAAAAACTACACCCCCAAACTGTGCACTTTCATGGATGCATTCGACCTGATGACTTCACTTTCGGCCACATTCCCCACCTATATTCTACGTGCTTTGTCGGCCGATTACATAAAAAGTTCGTTCTTGTTCTATACCCAACACTCACGGGAAATCCCCTTCAATGAATTATGGGACAGAATGCTAAGAATCAGAAAAAACAATTATATACATCTTCCACTTTCTCTAAAAATAAAGTATGCGCTATATGGCATCAGACTTATCCTGCGGGCATGGCTCAAGTGAAAAGACCAATTTACTGCTTACTTAACGCGCACCCGTTTTATCTTTCCATGCACCCACAACAAGACACAGACCAATTTGTATGCCATCTGATGAAGGCCCGCAGTTTTATTCAGTTCGGGAATCAGTTCCAATAAAGGAGATTCCACCTTTTCCAGTCTTATATAATCCTTCATCATTCTATCCGGAAACAGTTCCTTATACACCCGCTTTCTTTCCATATCTCTTGTTCCGGCATCCGTTTCACTGACCCCTCCGGGTACAAACCTACAAACGATGGAACGAATATTGCGGAACGTCGCATTGTTGAATATCAAGGTCTGAATATAAAATTTCCAATCGGATACAATCTTATAACTCTCGTCATACCTGTTTTCATCAAAAAGTTCTTTACGGAAGAATGAAGCCTGATGCAATACAGTTCCCCGAATCAAATCCATCAGCGTTATATCCTCCTTATGAAATCCCCACACCTCTGTGCCATGCACTATTTTTCCAACAACAATATCGCTGTCCAATGAAGGTGCCACCTCCTGCAACACACCATTGTTATAAAATTCATCACCGGAATTCATAAAGTTCAAATACTCTCCATGCGCCTGTAAAACTCCTTTATTCATGGCATGATAAATACCCTTGTCCGGCTCCGATACCCAATAGTCCACTTTACCGGCATACTCTTTTATCACTTCAATACTTCCATCCGTAGACCCTCCGTCAATAATAATATACTCAAAATCCCTAAAAGACTGGCCGACCACACTTTCTATGGTTTTCCTCAACCCTTCTTTATTATTATAATTAATGGTTATAATCGAAAATTTTCTTTGTGACATAATTTTCCGCTTTTTACAATCTAAAGTTTCCATTCGTCATCCAGACTGAGCGATTTTTCGAATCCGACATACAGAGGCACAATCCGGCTGACATTCGAAGTATAAGTACCGATAAAAAATGAAGAATGGATCAGAATATCCATATCCAACAGCATATTCAACGTATCTATATATCTACTTTTTTTATCCTTTGTATTAAACAAAGACTCGTCAAATCCTGTTTGTGTCACAGCTGTGTTCCAGTAAACATTAAATCCTTCGGCAACCAGTGCGGATTTCAACTTATCCGTCACAGAACCATCATCCGTAGCTATAAACACATTACGGCTGATATGCTTCTTCCCTTTAACAGCATCAATATAAAGAGACAAACCGAGTTCCTTCATCTCACGGGAAACTATCTTATCTCCCCGCCTTATATGTACCGCTATGTAATCTACCGGCAAATTCATCTCGCTTTTCCTTTTTTCTATATAGCCGGTTGTCTTTTCATTAAATTTTAATATTTTCCGCAAGGCAGAACCATAATCATTTCTGATATCTTCCAGTTTCTCCAGAAAATCCTCCGATCTCATTTTTAGAAAGACCTCATTCCCTAGTTCCGTTTCCGGATGAAATAACAGATATATCCTATTCATCATATAGAAAATATAATACCGGAAAAAAGCGGACGGATTATAATAGATATTTCCCCACCAAGGTTTCCCCTTTTTATAAACAATATATTGCGAACACATCACCCCGTTACAGTTTGGCAAGACCGATTCGAAATAATCACTCCAACCTTTCTCTACCCTTGCATTCCAGTTCCTTGTATTGACAGTCAGCTCTTCCTGATTATAGTCCGCATAGACCAATGCCAAAGCAAGGTTAGACAACTCTGAGAACAACCCTCTTCCAGTCAAACTATATACGATTCTTTTTTTCTTCATCTCCATAATAGAACATAATGATCAAACTTTTATATCCTCCAATCCGATAAAGCCGTTGGACGTTTGTGTCAGTGCATGCCCGAATCCACTTTGAAACCCCTCACATTCCAGCAAACAGCAACGAACTGCTTTCAAATAATATTCCACCATAGGATGATGTATAAACAAATCTGCCTGCAGGACACCTTTACTCAGCACAGGCGGAAGCCCTATACGCCTCTCGATGCAAAAATCCCCTTTAGGTAAATGACTGATACTCCCGTAATAATGTCCCGGAGCATAAGTAGCATAAGGCACTTCCGTCCTGCTCTTCAAAACCAGCATTACATCATACATCATATCCTCTTCAGAATATCCCTGTATTTTCACAGTCAGAAAATTCTGACCTCCATGAATAGTGGAAGAGGCACATTCCGTTCCGTTTATCTCAATGCAATCTATATGAAGCGTATTTTTCGTCCAACCCACATAATCTATAATTTTACTTTTCCGGACCGTCCCTTTCTCTTTCAAGTAATAATCGATGGCAGAATGAACCGTCCCCTGATAAACCGCGGTACCATTTTCCAAGCATATTCCTTTTGTACACAAACTTCTTACCGCTGCCATGTTATGACTGACAAACAAGACTGTCCTTCCCTCTCCTTTCGACACATCCTGCATCTTGCCAATAGCCTTCTTTTGGAATTCCGCATCGCCCACTGCCAACACCTCGTCCACCACCAGAATTTCCGGCTCCAGATGGGCGGCGATAGCAAATCCCAACCGCACGGTCATACCCGAAGAATAACGTTTTACGGGAGTATCGATATATTTCTCCACACCGGCGAAAGCCACAATCTCATCCAACTTGCGGGTAATCTCCGCCTTGGTCATCCCCATGATGGAACCATTCATATAAATATTCTCCCGTCCTGTCATTTCGGGATGAAAGCCTGTACCCACTTCCAGCAAAGAGGCAATACGCCCCCGTGCACGGATACAACCGGCAGTAGGAGAAGTCACCCGCGAAAGGATTTTCAACAAAGTGGACTTTCCCGCACCGTTCTTACCTATAATACCCAGCACTTCACCTTCCTCCACATGGAAATTAATATCTTTCAACGCCCATACAAAATCTCCCGTCGCTTTCTTGGAACGGTCATTCTCTTCCCCGATTCTGAGATACGGATCCTCCTTTCCACGGATCCGCGCCCACCAACGATTCAAATCACGGCTCAGCGTGCCGGTTCCGATGCTTCCCAATGCATATTGCTTGCTGATATTCTGAAACTCTATCGCTATTTTTCCCATTCTGTCCCTTCTTTTAAATCACATCCATGAAACTACGTTGCACTCTATTAAAAGTCACCATCCCCCAAAGCATTATCACCACTGTAAACGCCAACGTGTAGCCTAAGTGGAACCAACTGAAAGTCCCCACCCCCAAGAATCCGAATTTAAATGTTTCGATAAGGGAAGTCAGCGGGTTCGCCACAATGATCCACATATACTGCTCATGACTCTGCCTCATCACGGACAAAGGGTAAATAACCGGAGTGGCATACATCCACAACTGTACCCCGAAAGTAATCAAGAAACGCAAGTCACGGTACTTGGTCGTCAAGGAGGATATCAATAATCCGAACCCCAAACCAAGTCCTGCCAACATGAGCAGCAGCAAGGGAGCCAACCAAGCATATCCGTTGACCATCAACGAATATCCGTTGCACAAATAGTAAATATAAATTAAAACGAACAATCCGAACTGAATGCCCATCTTTATCATGCAAGATATAACGATGGACAAGGGTACCACCAGACGAGGGAAATATACTTTTCCAAATACATTCTGATTGGCGTTGAACGTATCCGAACAGCGGCTTAAACACTCCGAGAAATAATTCCAGCAAAGTAAGCCCGCCATATAAAACAGCGGTTGGGGAAGTCCGTCGGTAGGAATACCGGCAATACCGCCAAAAACAAACATGAACATGACGGTAGTAAGCAGTGGCTGGATAACAAACCATAACGGTCCTAAAACAGTCTGTTTATAAAAAGTGACGATATCCCGTCTGATATACATTACCAGCAAATCCCTATACAGCCATACCTCTTCCAGATCCAACCGGAACAAACCGGACCGAGGCTTGATCACAATATCCCATTTTTCCTGTTCATCTTGTACCATACACTACTTTTTTTAGTAAATTATTCCAACTGTCACATACCTTCTCTATATGAAATGTATCAGCATACTCCACCGCCTTATTTCCCATCCATTCCCAATCCGTCCGATCAGCCATATACGACATACAACCGGCCAGCTGAGCTATATTCCCTGTTTCAAAAAGAACGGCCATATCTTTGTCTTTCAACAACTCGCGCGTTATCGGTAAATCAGATGCAATAACAGGTAACCCGTGCGCCATAGCCTCTATCATCACCAGGCCGAATCCCTCCCAACGGGAACTCAGCACATACATACTGGAATGTGCATAATACTCCTGCACCTCTTTCGTGAAAGGATGCAGCGCGATGCTCTTTTCCAATTCATATTCATTGATCAATGAACGGTAAAGCGCTTCCTCAGGACCCTCCCCCACAATTTCCAGTGTCCAGTCCGGATGAGTTTTCACAAAAACAGAAAAAGCTTTTATTAAAATATCAAATCCTTTATGTCCGAATGAAAAACGACCGACCGCCAAAATCCTTCTATATTCCTTCTTTCCCCGACCTTTAGGCAGTACAGTCAGAGGATTGTATATCACCTCGCAGCACAGGTTCATTTTCCGAAAGAAACAACCGGCATCTGCATGACTTAAAACCACCCTCTCATCCAATTTCCCCATCTGGACTTGAAAAAAGCAATCCAATCCCGGCAAATAGGGAGTTTCTTTCTCAAAGAATGCTTCATAAGAATTATGCAGCCACCCAACAGTCTTTGTCCGGATCCGGCTCTTTACAGCAGAGAGGTGCAGAGCCATAAAAGCATGTACCCCGATGACTACATCACATTGCCGGGCATTTATTTTCCTTGCCAATGTCCGTTTATAAGAAGAAGGGAAAAAACTGGCAGCATACCATTCTGAAGTCAGCCGGGTATGAGGCAACCCATGTTTATATAAAAAACTATAGCCTTTACATAACAAACGCTCGATGAAAGAGGAGGCGGAATAAGAGAAAGAATCAAACCGCACGGTACTTTCGGCATATCCGTACATCGACAAGTCCGTACAAGTATCCGTGGTCAGTATCGTGACTTCATGTTTTCCGGACAAAGCCTTGGCTATTTCAGCCAACACACGCTGTACTCCGCCGAAACTGAAGACAGTATCACAATAAAATAATATTCTCATGGAATTTAGATTACACTCTTTCTTCGCAAAGATACAATAAAGAAATGAAAATAAATGCGGAATGAAGAAAGAATATCATATAATACAAAGCAGGTATCTGCGGCACGTACATACGTATAGAGCGGCACGTACATATGTGAAATCCTGCTCCCCCAAAAACAACAGGTCAAATAAAAAAAAGACCTTGTTCTTTTTTAAAAAGATGGCGAGCTTTTTTAAAAACCTCCTGATCTTTTTACTGCCACCGGAAATTTGCCATATTCCATAGAGGTCCCCCCCCCTTCAGACACACTTTTTGCAAAGAAAAAGCCTGAAAACATCCTACTTCATATTAAATCGGAACAACTTATAAAAAAGTATATATTACTGATAACAAATAGATTATATGAAATTCTGCTCCAAAAAACAGTGAGGGCATGAGAGCATAAGTGAGAGTTACATTTTTTACCATCACTATACAAATAGTTCATAAACAACCAGTTGTGCACACAGTGAGAGCATGAGGGCATTATCACCCCGAATTTCCAGTGAAAGATTCTCATACTCATCGAGATATTATCAAGATAATGCATGATGCTGAATATAAATCAATATCTTTGCAAAAAGAAGAAGAATGACAAAGAACACAAGTTACCATTACAGCATCATTATTCCGCACAAGAATACCCCCCGTCTTCTGGAACGCTGTCTGTGCTCAATTCCCACTTGGGATGAAATTCAAATCATTATCATTGATGACAACAGCAACTCCGAATCTGTCGATTTTTCTCATTTTCCGGGAAACGGCAGAAAAAATACGGAAATCCTGTTCACTAAAGAGGGAAAAGGGGCAGGATACGCACGGAACATAGGACTCTCCCACGCCCGTGGCAAATGGATTATCTTTGCAGATGCAGACGATTTCTTTACAGCCGATTGTTTTACTATCTTAAACGAATACATGGACAGCCCCCATGAAGTCATCTATTTCAATGTACGTTTTGTCATGTCCGACAATCCGTCCCAAGAAAGCCGACGCGGAACTTACTATACCAACTTCTTCAATGATGTAAACCCGGAAAACAAACTGCGATACCAATCTCAAGTTCCTTGGGGCAAAATGATAAGGCGCAGCTTCCTGTCAACATTCCACATTCAATTCGATGAAACAAGAATAGCCAACGATGTGTATTTTTCATGCCTTGTCGGTATATATGCCCCCAAAGTAACCACAGACAGAAGAATCATTTATTATTGTACCGAATCCGGCCAGTCCCTTGCTATGTCCAAACAAGACCGCGAGAGTTTAATCATACGGTTTAACGCAAGCATGAAATGCAACAGACTGTTGCGACAAGAAAAAATCCACTATTACCTGTCACCACTTCCGTGGTGTATCCCTTCGGCAAAAACAAAAGAATGGCTCCCCGCCAAATACTTTTTTGAATACCTGTTTTTCTTCCGCCTGCAAGCATTCAAAGAATTATATTATGCTTTTTCCGCTATCCTGTCACATATGAATGAGCCGGCCACAAAAGAAACCGACAACCAATGTAACAAGAAGACTACCAACCTAAGGGAATAATATTCATTACACAAGAAGATTCAGCGGTACAACCTTCCCCATATCTTATAATACAATTTGATCAGATTAGCGTATTTATACAATATGTGATGTCTGTAAATCCCCCAATTCAAAAGCAGAGAAAAAGGATAGAACAAATTCAATTCGTACAAAACCTCCATAGGTCGGAACTCTCTGCAATGCTTCCTTATCAGATTTCTTTTAAACTTACCTATCGCATCATTACTTTCCCTTGTAACCCCTATTACAGCAGCATTATACACCACCGGCATCAACTTGTTCAAAATGAAACAGATATTTTCAGCATACAATTCCTGTTCCATGTGCTCATTAAAAACAGTCAAGATAAAAATAAAATCCTTTGCCGGCTTGTCAAAGTCCGTTTTCGCCTTATTCATGGTTGAGAAAGGATTTGAACGCCTGTAGAAATAAGTAAAAGAATTGACGGAAGCAAACGTTTCCACCTTTTTATACAGAAAATAGCACCACAAAAAGTCCTCAAACAAAATGCCCGTCCTGAAATAAATGGCATTCTCTGTCAGCACCTCCTTTCTGATCAATCTGTTGACCGGAGTGGATGTTATTTTCGAATCCAGAAACAGCTTGTTGATACGTATCCGTCCTTCCGTATATCTTTGCAAATCACTGTTTTTGTTTTCCATCCCTTCTGAATAAGAATCCCCCTGCACCAAGTCAATCCCCGGATATCTTTTCGTTTCCTCCCATAATTTCTCCAGACAATTCTCATAAAGCATATCATCCGAATCTATAAAAAAAAGATAACCACCCCGGGATAGTTCTATTCCCTTGTTCCTTGCCGCAGAAACTCCTTCATTCCTCTCATTTCTCACGATCCTAAAACTGATGTTCCCTTTATATCCGGCCAGCTTTTCCTCTATCAGGCGCATACTGTTATCCGGAGAGCAATCATCAATGATGATACACTCAAAACAATCAAAAGTTTGGTTGATTATGGAATCAAGACATTCTGATACGTATTTTTCCACCTTGTAAACCGGCATCACCACCGTTATCTCTTTCATCATTATCTGCTAATCATTATAAAATGCAATATTCGCAAAAACAAATGATACTCACAACATTCCAAAGACTTTAATTACTAAATAGCCCCATCTTCATCCATTGAAACCCACTTTTTACTCCGAATACAGCCGACATTCCATAAAAAAACGGATATGGACAGGAATTTCAACAACTTCTTATTGGATATATAAAAAGAATACACTATTTTTACGGAAAAACAAACCAGGGGAATGAAAATAGTATATGTATACGACTCCATAGCCCGTATAGGAGGCATGGAGCGGATTTTAACGGATAAGATGAATTACTTGGCCGAAATTTATGGGCACGAGGTCTATCTTATCACTTCTTCCCAAGGCAATCATCCTCTTTCTTTCCCGTTATCCCACAAAGTGGAACATATCGATCTGGATACAAAGTTTCATTTGCAATACCAGCATCCGCTTCTCGAACAATTGAGAGTGGGATGGACTTTGAACCATAAATTCGAACAAAAATTAAAAAAAGAGATCAGGCTCATCAATCCCGATATCATATCAGGAAATACCAGTTTCAAAGCGGATTTGATCTGTAAATTAGACTGCAAGGCAAAGAAAATCATTGAATCGCATTGCGCCAAAATATACACCCGGATACCTGCAAACCGCAAAAAGAGTTTTTTTAAAGATATAAAAGACAGATACGTCAGCTACCAATGTTTCCGTGATGTAAAACGATACAGCGATGCTATAGTCACACTGACACAAGGAGATGCCGCCATGTGGGGACAACATCCGAATATACATATCATTCCGAACACCACCTCTATTGATATACAAACAATCAGCTCCTGTGAGGCTCCCCGTGTAATAGCGGCAGGCAGACTGACCTGGCAAAAAGGATTCGACAGACTGGTTGACGCATGGAATATCGTGCAGAAACGCCACCCCGACTGGATACTGGATATATTTGGTGAAGGATTTTATAAGGATAGCTTAACCCGGCAGATTAAAGACAGAAAGCTGGAACACTCCATCACAATTCATCCTTTTACACAAAACATAACGCAAGAATACCTGAACAGTTCCATTCTGGCCCTAAGCTCCAATTACGAAGGTTTTGGACTGGTCTTGATCGAAGCCATGAGTCTGGGTGTTCCTTGTGTTTCTTTCGACTGTCCTTTCGGTCCATCGGAAATCATCAGAAACCAGGAAGACGGACTCCTCGTCAAAAACGGAGATATACAAGGATTTGCCAACGCTCTTTGCCACTTGATAGAACATGAAGCAGAAAGAAAAGCTTTTGGCAAAAGAGCTAAACAAAATATAACACGCTACTCACTCCGAAACATCATGCCGCAATGGGAAATGTTGTTTCATAAACTGACTGAAAAATGACCATCGTTTATCTATACACAGCACTATGCACCGTGGGAGGCGCAGACCGGAGCATCATCCAAAAAGCGAACTATCTGGCTGACGAAATGCATCAGGATGTATTTATTATCACAGATTCACAAAAAGAACGCCCGCCCGTTTTCCCGATATCTCCCAGAATCAGGCACATTGACATAGGAATTGATTTTGACAGACAATATCATCACAACCTGTTAGTAAGAGGATATTATTATTTTACCCTGATGCACCTGTACAGAAAGAAGCTGGAGTATTGGCTGAAAACCTTGAAACCGGATATTGTCATCAGCACATTGGGCCGAGAATTGGATTTTCTGACACAACTGGATGATGGAAGCGTAAAAATAGGAGAATCCCATATAGCCAAACCATACACTCGTAACCTGCATCTGATGGAACAACGGGGATTCCCATACAAGCAAATCGCACGGCATTGGAGAAAGAAACAGGAGGAGGCTGTAAAAAAACTGGATGCGCTGGTTGTTCTGACACAACATGATGCGGATAATTGGAAAGAAGTGAAGAAGGCTTGTGTCATACCGAACTTCTTACCTTTCTCACCCGAAAAAGGGAGTTCTTGCCTGGAGAAAAGAATCATCAGCATAGGAAGATACAGCGAACAGAAGGGGTATGACCGCCTGATTGAAGCCTGGATCAAAGTCAATCGGAAGCATCCCGACTGGCATATCCGCATTTACGGAGAAGGACAGGATAGGAACAGCCTGCAAGAGCTTATTGAAAAGCATCATATAGAAAACAGTTTTTCACTATGCCCTCCGACAAAAAGCATTCAAGAAAAATATCTGGAAAGTTCCATATACGTCATGAGCTCACGATTTGAAGGATTACCGATGGCACTTCTGGAAGCGATGGCATGTGGTGTTCCCTGCATTTCATTCGACTGCCCGTACGGACCTGCCGAGATTATCACTCCGGAAGAAGACGGAATACTGGTGAAGAACGGAAACACGGACGAACTGGCTGACGCGATATGCCGGCTGATAGAGGATACGGACAAACGCATACGGATGGGAAAGCAGGCCCAAAAGAATATCCAACGTTATTCACGCGAAGAAGTGATGAAACTGTGGGATGAACTATTCAACACCTTAACAACTGCCCGACCATGAATATCATCTACCTCCTTTTCCACGGACTATCCCCTTACAGCGGCATCAGTAAAAAGATCTTGCATCAGGTTAAAGGCTTTGAAGCATGTGGACACCGGGTAAGTTTATGCACATACAGCATAGCGGACAACGGCCACCGGGTAAGGATGATAAACAATGAAATAATAGAAGACTACGGAACAGGCAAACCGGCTGCGGCGAAAAGAAGAGTTTCCTACCAATGCATATACCGCTATGCTGTAACACATCAAGTGGAATTAATCTATGTACGCTCTTTCCATAATGCAAATCCGTTCACTATCCGGCTGTTCAGCAAACTGAGGAAAGCCGGAATTAAAATAGCGATGGAAATACCTACCTATCCTTACGACAGCGAATACGCCGGTTTTCCACTGGTCACACGCCTGGGGATACAAGTGGATAAAGTATTCCGAAAGACATTGGCAAAACACGTGAACGCCATCGTTACTTTCTCAGACTATCACTGTATATTCGGCCAACGTACCATTCAGATATCCAATGGAGTTGACTTTGATTCCATTCCGCTGAAAAAGACGGTTGCTAAAAATACCTCCGTCATTCATCTACTAGGAGTGGCCGAAGTACATTATTGGCACGGTTACGACCGCCTGATAGAGGGTTTGGGCAAATATTACCAAGACCCGGCAAACACAACCGTATTTTTCCACATCGCCGGAGGTATATGGAAATCCGAAATGCATGACTCACAACACGCTCCCGGATTTTATGAACTTATCAACAAATATCATATAGAAAAATATGTCATCTTCCACGGACAAAAAATGAACGAGGAACTAGACGAATTATTCAACGAAGCAGACTTTGCCATCGGCAGTCTGGCACGCCACCGCAGCGGCATCGACAAAATCAAAACATTAAAAAACAGAGAATATGCAGCACGGGGAATACCTTTTGCATATTCAGAAACAGATGAAGACTTTGACAAGATGCCTTATATACTGAAAGTTCCGGCCGACGAAAGCCCCATAGATATCCACCGGCTTATCCGGTTCTATATGGAACTGGATCTGTCTCCTCGTAAAATAAGGGATTCCATTAAAAACCTGTCATGGAAAGAACAGATGATGAAAGTAATAAACAACCTGTAATACTCCCGCCTATGATCCGAATCGCCTATTGTACCCCCTCTCTCCATATCCCCGGAGGAGTGGAAAGGGTACTGACCACCAAAGCCAATTATCTGGCGGAGAATGGTAATTATGACATATATATTTTGCTGACTGACGGAAAAGGCAAGCCTCCCTGCTATACTTTATCGCCCAAAGTAAAAATCATCCAACTGGATATAGATTTTGAAGAATTATGGGAACTCCCTCTTTGGAAAAAAGTGCCGGTTTATTTGAAAAAACAAAGAATATACCGACGCAAGCTCTCTGCCGCCTTGTCTCACCTCAAACCGGACATCACAGTTTCTTTGCTACGACGGGAAATAAACTTTATCACTTCCCTCAAAGATGGAAGCAAAAAGATAGGGGAGCTACACGTAAACCGGAAAAACTATCGTAACTTTGAAAAGAACGAAAGCAACTTCATCAAGGAACTTTTTGCCAAATTATGGATGAAAAGTCTGGTGAGGCATTTAAAAAAGCTGGACAAGTTCGTTGTACTGAGTGAGGAAGACAGAGCCAACTGGCCCGAACTGCAAAATGTAAAAGTTATCAGCAACCCTCTACCCTTTCAATCCGGAACATTCAGCGACTTGAACAATAAACGGATAACCGCAGCCGGAAGATATACTTATCAAAAAGGATTCGATTTGTTACTGGAAGCATGGAGCAAAGTCTGTAACCGGCATCCGGACTGGGAATTACATATATATGGCAAAGGAGACAAGACTACATATCAAGTACTGGCCGGAAAATGGAAATTAAAGAACCTTTTTCTTGAAAATGCAACCCCGGATATGCTCTGTAAATACCATGAAAGTTCTATCTTTGTATCAAGTTCCAGATTTGAGGGATTCGGAATGGTCATAGCGGAAGCAATGGCGTGCGGAGTACCTGCCGTGTCATTCGCCTGTCCGTGCGGACCTAAAGACATCATCCGGGACGGGGAAGACGGACTATTGGTCGAAAATGGAAAAACAGAAGAACTGGCCGAAAAAATAAATTATCTGATTGAGAACGAACAAATAAGAAAAGAAATGGGGAAAAAAGCCCGCATCAATGTACAACGTTTTGCTGAAGATGTAATAATGCAACAGTGGATTCAGCTATTCAACAACTTATTAAACGGAACAAAACAATGAAAACAGATTCCCCCTACGACAGAGGAGACATCCATATAAATAAAAATGACAAAGTGCTGGAGATAGGTCCGGGCCATAATCCGACATATCGCTCCAACGTGATAGTCGAAAAATTTATTGACACCAATTACCACCGCTGCGGTGACGTGAAAATATACCCGCATCAGACCTTTGTACATGCCGATGGAGAAAAACTGCCATTCAAAGACAAGGAGTTTGACTACGTAATATGCAATCAGGTATTGGAACACGTGGAACATCCCGAAGCTTTTGTCAAGGAATTATGCAGGGTAGCCCGACGGGGATACATAGAAACTCCCAGTCTGCTGGGCGAATACTTGTTTCCCAAAAAATCACATAAATGGGTTATATTGGATATAGACAACAAACTGGTCTTCTATGAAAAGAACAAGATGCCGGGAAACTATGAAAACGACTATGGAGAATTATTCCTGAATTATCTGCCTTTCCAATCCCTCCCCTACAAACTGCTGTGGCTGACGGAAGGAGATATAACCTTGAACCGTTATGAGTGGAAAGATGAAGTGGAGATACTAGTCAATCCCGAAGATGAATACTACTCCTCTTTCTTCCTCAACAAATGGAACCGGGAAATGGTGGAGAAACTATATCCCCGCCGTTCCGCCCTGACGGAAATGAAGAAGATGATTCAAGCCCTGTTCTATATCCTCAAAAACAAATTCAAATCACGATTCAGTAATCACCGGAATCCGGTCACACTGTCCGAATATATAAAAACGCATGAAGTGGTACGCTGACTATTTATCCATCTATGACAAGCCTTTCACCCAAGCCCCACAAGCGGTTATCAACCAAGTGAAAGACAAGATCCGGCAGCTTGCAACTCATGCTCCGCTGGTTTCGGTGGTCGCCATCGCCCATAATGAAGAAAAGAGGATATTGAGCTGCCTGTGGTCTTTATGTGAAAACCAACATAACTATCCTGTAGAAATACTAGTCATCAATAATCATTCTACCGACCACACCGAAGAGGTACTAAAAGAATTAGGAGTCACCTACTTCAATGAATACCGGAAAGGTCCCGGTTTTGCCCGGCAATGCGGACTGAACCATGCCCGGGGGAAGTATCATCTCTGCATAGACGCCGACACACTTTATCCGCCCCAGTACATCAGTACCATGATAAAGGTCTTACAGGACAAAGAAGTGGCAGGTGCATACGCCCTGTGGAGTTTTCTTCCTAATGAACATCATTTAGGACTTTTCTTCTATGAGACACTACGTGATCTCTATTTGAAAATACAAAATCTGAACAGACCGGAGCTCAATGTACGTGGAATGGCTTTTGCCTTCCACACGGAAACAGCCCGGAAAGAAGGATTCCGGACAGACATACTCCGCGGAGAAGACGGCTCCCTGGCACTGGCATTGAAAAAATACGGAAAATTAAGATTCGTCACCGCCCGCAAAGCCCGTGTCCTTACCGGCTATGGCACTATTTCGGCCGACGGATCCCTGTTCAGCAGTTTCAAAAAACGAGCCATAAAAGGTTTAAGAAGCTTCACGGCTCTTTTCTATAGCAAAAACAATTACGAGGACGAAAATTCTAACTTGATAAAGTAACGACAGATGAAAATAGCAATAGAAGCCCAGCGCATCTTCAGAAAAGAGAAACATGGTATGGACTATGTAGCTCTGGAAACCATCCGGGAACTGCAAAAGATAGACCAACAGAACGAATACTTCATACTGGTCAGCCCGGGAGATGATGTTTGTTTGCAGGAATCCGCCAACATGCATATCGTGACCGTTAATTGGCCATCCTATCCGCTTTGGGAACAGATAGGACTACCGTTGGCTTTAAAAAAAATCAAACCCGACCTGCTGCACTGCACAAGCAACACTGCCCCAGTGTATGGAAACATTCCACTGGTGCTTACACTGCACGACATTATCTTTCTAGAAAAAAAACAAGGCAAGAACCAGTCCATGTACCAAAGACTGGGACGTTTCTACCGAAAAATCATTGTTCCCCAAATCCTTACCAAATGCAAAAGAATCATTACCGTTTCTCATTTTGAATGCAACCGCATCAGTCATTTCCTGCACATTGACAAACAACTGCTTGTCGCCGTATACAACGGCTATTCACAACATTTCATACCCATACGGAACGCACAGGCCATCACTGCCCGATACATAAAGAACCATCCTTACCTGTTCTTTTTAGGAAATACCGATCCCAAGAAGAATACGGCAAGGGTATTGCAGGCATACGGCATTTATTTAAAAAAATCCAGTCAGCCCCTTCCCTTGCTTATCGCCGACCTGAAAGAAGAGATCATAGACGAATATCTGAACCGGGAAGGATTACAAGAAATAAAAAAAATGCTGTATCATCCCGGATACATTCCAAACACAGAACTACCCGCTGTTTATAGTGGAGCATCCGTCTTTATATACACGTCTTTACGCGAAAGTTTCGGCATCCCCATTCTGGAGGCGATGGCCTGTGGAACTCCCGTCATCACCTCAACCACTTCCGCCATGCCCGAAATCGCAGGACCGGAGGGTATTCTGGTCAATCCGTTCGAACCGGAGGAAATTGCTTCCGCCCTCCTTCATTTAGAAGAAAATGCAGAATTCTATCAGTCACAAACTGCATATGGACTAGAAAGAGTCCGTCGGTTCTCATGGGAGAACACAGCCAGAGAAATATTGAATATATATAAAGAAATACTAGCATGAACACTCTTGAAATCCTCTTCTTCGTTCTCCTGTTCATTGTATTCTACACCTATGTGGGATACGGAATCCTGTTGTGGATATTGGTAAAAATAAAACAAAGTTTTATTTCCTTCTACGATACGGACGAACCGGAGCAAGAAACCTGCCGGAACGGCAACAACACCGACCTACCCGAAATCACCCTGTTCATCACCGCCTATAATGAGGAACAGGTAGTGGACGGAAAGATGAAAAACTGCCAAGAACTGGATTATCCCAAAGAGAAACTGCATATCGTATGGGTAACGGACGGCAGCAATGACCGAACCAATGAAAAATTAAAAGCGTATCCCGATGTCACCCTATTGTTCGTCCCCGAAAGAAAAGGAAAAACAGCCGCTATGAACCGGGGCATGGGATTTGTCACCACACCTTTGGTCATATTCACAGATGCCAATACATTTATTAATCCGCAGGCCGTTCGCGAGATAGTAAAATGTTTTAACCATCCGCAGGTGGGATGTGTGGCAGGAGAAAAACGGGTGGACATGTACAGTACCGAAGGAGCGGTTTCCGGAGGAGAAGGATTGTACTGGAAATATGAATCATGGCTGAAAAAAATGGATTATCAGCTCTATTCCGCCATAGGTGCTGCCGGAGAATTATTCGCCATCCGCACCCCGTTATATGAGGAAATGCCTGAAGATACCCTACTGGATGATTTTATGTTGTCCCTGCGTATCGCCATGAAGCAGTATACGATAGCATATTGTGATACGGCATATGCCTTGGAAAGCGGATCGGCCGATATGAAAGAAGAGGAAAAAAGAAAAGTACGTATCGCGGCAGGAGGATTGCAGTCTGTCTATCGTTTGAAAGAACTGCTGAATCCGCTACGTTATGGAATCCTCAGTTTTCAATATGTTTCCCATCGCGTGCTGAGATGGTCGGTAACCCCGGTCGCCTTGTTTCTGCTTTTTCCCTTGAATATCCTGCTGGTTGTCTGTAGTGAAAGCCTCCCGGTTTATTTTCTTTTTCTTCTGCTGCAATCCGCATTCTACCTCGGGGGAGTTTATGGCAGCCTCTTGTCTGCCAAGTCCGTAAAGAACAAATTCCTTTATATTCCCTACTATTTCCTGTTCATGAACATCAATGTGATAAAAGGTTTCTTCTATTTGAAGAGACATGCCGGCGGAACATGGGAAAAGTCCCGCAGGGCATAATATTTACTCACCAAAATACTTTTTTATCATCTCACGCAAAGCGGGAGCCATGATCGGCTTGGCCATATAATCGTCACATCCGGCTTCAAAAGCCTTGTCACGGTCACTGTCGTATGCATTGGCGGTAAGAGCTATGATGGGAAGTGTCCCTCCCTTCAGACGAATTCTTCTGGTAGCTTCCAAACCGTCCATAACAGGCATCTTTATATCCATCAAAATCATATCGGGCCGGCAACTCTCAAATTTCTCAATAGCCTCCTGCCCATCATGGGCACGGTGAACTTCATACTCCTTTCTTAAAATTATAGATAATAAGAGATAATTACTTTCCGTATCTTCAGCTACCAAAATCTTTTTCATTTCTTCTTTTCATTGATTACCTTGCAAAATTACGATATAAAATGATATAAACAATATTTTTTTTGTATATTTGCTGTCAGTAACAAATATCACGCATCTAAATTCGCTAAGAGAAACAGTATATTGAGAATCATACTATTAATATGAAAATTCCGAGTAATATATTGCACGATAAGCAGTATGCAGACAAAATTCTGGAAATTACGGCTGATACTATGTTTTTCGTATATAAAGACGGCACCTGTTTAGACTTCAAGGCTAATACGACGGACTTCTTTATAAAAGAACAAGATATTATAGGGAGAAATATATTCTCTTATTTCCCCGTAGAAACGGCACGGGAGATGTATGCGGAATTCATCAAAGTACGGGCAGGAGACAAACCTTCCGCACGGAATTACAAATTAATATTGGAAGATGACGTGAAATACTACAAATGTATTATCAGCAAGTATGATGAGGAGCATTTTCTTTTTCAATACAGGGATATCACAGGCCGGAGTGTCGTCAGGCTGAAACTGGAAAAAAAGCAAAAAGATTTGTGCGAAGTAGAAAAAGCCGCAAGAATAGGATTATGGGCATACGATTCGTCCACACGGCTCTTCACTTACTCGGGATACACCCGGATATTCTGTAACGATGAGGAACAGAAACAGATTTCCATAGATGAATACATGAACTATATGCACCTTGATGACAAGGACCGTTTCAGTCAATGGCTGGAAGAAAACCTGAAGGAGAAAGATGCTTCCAATACCGTAAACTATAGACTCCTTATTGACGGAAAGACCGTCAATATGAGAATAAAAACATACCACAAAGAGAGATATATGCAAAGGACCGTATTGGAAGGATATATACAGAACACATCCGAAATTGTTTGGAAAGCAGAACGCTCCAACCAGCTGAAATCTGCCTTCCTTGCCAATATGAGCCATGAAATCCGTACGCCGTTGAATGCCATTCTGGGATTCTCACGCATTATAGCCGAAACGGAAAACGCCGAGGAAAGATTGCAGTATTACGATATTGTAGAAAAAAACAACATGCGCTTGCAGGAACTTATCAACGAGATTTTGGACCTGTCGAAGATTGAATCGGGCATGATGGAGTTCAACTATGCGCCTGTATCCCTTTATATTTTATGTGAAGATGTAAAAAACACGTATAGTTTCCGGTGTCAACCCGGAGTGGAGCTTGTTTTCGAAGAGTCCGATCCGTCACTGGTTATCTCGACAGACAGGAACCGCTTGTTTCAGGTTTTCTCCAATCTGATAGGTAATGCTACGAAATTCACCGCCAAAGGTTCTATCAGCTTCGGGTATAAATTGAAGGAAAAAGAGATTGTTTTTCATGTAGCCGATACCGGAAGCGGTATTTCCGATGACAAGATAGACAAGATATTCGATCGTTTCATCATGGCCAACAACCAAGTGCAAGGCACAGGACTGGGGCTTTCCATCAGCAAAATCATTGTAGAAAAGTTAGGAGGAAAAATAGCTGTACAATCCAAAATGGAAACCGGGACCACATTCACTTTTACATTGCCTTACATTTCGGCAAATGGAGATATGAAATGGGAGGAAAAACTTACACCGGCTTCCATTAAAGACAACAATAGAACTTCCCATCAGGAGATGACCATCCTAGTGGCGGAAGACTATCAAAGCAATTATGACTTGATAGAGGCTATGCTCGGAAAAATGTACAAACTGGTGCATGCTCATGACGGTATGGAGGCTATCATATTCTATGAACAATACAAACCCGACTTGATTTTGATGGATATAAAAATGCCTAACATCAATGGTCTGGACGCCACCAAAGCCATCCGGGAAATGTCTGCCAGCGTACCTGTCATCGCTGTAAGCGCATACGCATATGAAAAAGACAAAATAGCTGCCATAGAAAGCGGATGCAATGAGTTTTTAACCAAACCGGTATCTGCCGACTTATTGAAAATGACTATAAACAAGTATCTAAAACAAAAGTAATTTATGGGAAGATTAGCCGTATACAAATTTGCCTATTTTTTATCTATCCTGTTCACAATCTTCATTCTGGGACTTTCCATCTTCGCTTACTTCTCAGGTAAAATAAATCCGGTGGAGAATATGTTCGCCGCATACGTTGCCTTAAGCAAACCTATACTGGTGGTTGTCAATACGATATTATTTATTTACTGGCTCATCAGACTACGGTATTGGTTATGGATTCCATTGACGGGTCTGATAGTAAATTACGAATACATCACTTCCATGTACCAAATTTATAACCCTACCAAATATGCTAACGAGAACAGATTGAAAGTAGTGACTTACAATGTCCACTCATTTGGAAATGAAATTACGGGATTCTCCGCCAAGGAGTTTGCCGAGATGATGAACAAGGAGGAAACGGATGTACTTTGTTTTCAGGAATATAGAGGCAATGGCGACTTTACGGAACAAGACTTACAGAATACGTATGCTAAAATATTCCCTTACTCGTTTATCCCCGAAGGATTGAGTCAGGCCATTTACAGCCGCTACCCCATCAGACAGTCACAAACAATAGAATTTCCGAATACCAACAACGGAGCCATCTGGGCCGACCTGGATGTAAAAGGTATGACGATACGCATCATCAACGTGCACATGCAGACTACCAGCTTTGACAGAATGCGTTCCAAAGCAGCACAGGCTCGGGGAGAACAAGATGAGGAACAGGAAAGAGGCATTTATCTGGACTATTCTGACAACTTCCGGGAAAATACTGTCAGACGTGCCGGACAGGCTGAACAAATCAGTTCGCTGATCAATGCCACGGAATATCCCTTGATTGTATGCGGTGACTTCAATGACCCTCCGGGAACTTTTACTTATGAAACTCTGAAAAACGGCTTGAAAGACGGATTTCAAACCGCTGGAGAAGGGTACGGAGCCACTTATCGGGGGTTTCACCATTTACTACGGATAGACTACTTGTTCCATTCCACCTTATTGGAAGGTATAAAGTATAAGGTGATTCCTTATGATATGAGTGACCATAACCCGGTATATCTGGAGGTGGGGCTTTGATAAATCACTTCTTCAAAGCTACCGAAAAGAAGAAAGTGGAACCTTTTCCCTCTTCAGACTCAAACCATAAACGCCCACCATTCTTAACAGCAAAATCCTGACATAATAACAAGCCTAATCCGGAACCTTCCTCATTATTCGTTCCGTATTTGCTGAAATGAGTTTCCGTGTTCAACAGTTTCTTTTGGTCTTCCTCACTCATGCCTTTGCCGGTGTCTTTTACACTGACTATGACTTTATCACCCTCTATTTCGGCATTAACCAGAATTTCGGAATCATTATAACTGAACTTAATTGCATTGCTGAGAAGATTACGCAAGATGGTTTTCATCATATCCATATCGGCATGTACCTCAATCTTTCCATGCACCGGGAAGTTCACCTTTATATTCTTCATACCGGCTACCAGATTGAAAATTTCGATAACCGAAGCAATATTCCCCACAATATCAAAGTCCTGATAAACTACATTCAGCTTGCCTATCTGGCTTTTAGTCCATTTCAATAAATTATCCAGCAAAGAGAAAACATCCTCCGTACTTTGATTGGCCATGCTCAGCATATCAAACATTTCCTTACCGATCTGTTCGGACGGAAGACTGAGTATCAACATATTGAGCACCATTTTAATGGATCCCATGGGTGAACGCAGGTCATGTGCGATAACAGAATATAACTTGTCGCGCCCCATAATAATCTTACGCAATTCTTCCGTTTGCTTCATGATGATCCGTTTGGCGGCAATCAGGGATATCTGATGGGTAACACGGATCACAAGCTCTTCCTTATTAAAAGGTTTGGATATAAAATCATTCGCACCTACCTTGAAACCCTTCACTATATCGGCAGTGGTATTCAAGGCTGTCAGAAATATAATAGGAATATGTTGTGTTTCCGGATCGGCTTTCAATCGTTCGGCAACTTCAAAACCATTCATCTCGGGCATCATGACATCCAACAAAATCAAATCGGGACGGGCATTGACCGCCTGGGATAATGCCTCCTTTCCATTACCGGCAGTTATCACCTTAAACTTCTCGTTTGTTAACAACACTTTTAACAACAAGACATTAGAAACCACATCATCCACAACCAAAACAGTGTACTCAGAATGACTTATTACAACATTTACATCCGGTGTCATAGGTATATATTATTTAGCCAGAACACTTTTAAAATAATCAATCACTTTCATCAGCCCCTCTTCCAGATGAATGTGAGGCTCCCAATCCAGCTTTTCTTTTGCCAGAGTAATATCCGGCCTGCGCTGACGAGGGTCATCATGAGGTAAAGGTTCGAAAATAATGTTAGAATGAGAACAGGTCAGTTCCAATATCTTCTGAGCCAGTTCGAATATGGAAAATTCGCAAGGGTTACCGATATTCACCGGTCCTGTGAAGTGATCTTCCGTAGCCATCATACGTATCATCCCTTCCACCAGATCATCTATGTACTGAAAACTACGTGTCTGTTTTCCGTCTCCATAAATGGTTATATCTTTATCTAGCAATGCCTGTACCACAAAATTGGAAATTACACGTCCGTCATCGGTCAGCATATTAGGACCATACGTATTAAATATGCGGATTATTTTTACCAAGACGCCATGTTGACGGTAATAATCCATGCACAAAGTCTCGGCACAACGTTTTCCTTCATCATAACAAGACCGGTAGCCTATGGGATTCACATTTCCCCAATCTCCCTCCCTTTGGGGATGCGACAACGGATCACCATACACCTCACTGGTAGAAGCCTGAAGTATTTTTGCTTTGTTACGCTTCGCCAGTCCCAACATATTAAACGTGCCGAAGACAGCCGTCTTAGCCGTTTTGATAGCATCATGCTGATAATGTATAGGAGAAGCGGGACATGCCAGATTGTATATCTCGTCCACATCCGTCCAAAACGGATTAATTATATCGTGTTCTATCAGTTCAAAGCGCGGATGCCCGATCAGGTAACTTATATTCTCTTTACTCCCCGTGAAAAAGTTGTCTAAACATATAACAATATTACCTTCCTCTATCAGACGAGTGCATAGATGTGACCCTATAAATCCTGCGCCTCCCGTTACTAGGATTCTTTTCATTCCCCTTATTTTTACTTTATTTTATGTTTAGCAAAAATAATTGATTCCCTTCACTTGTGCAAACATTTAAAACAAGATTATTCGTTATCTTTGCAAATACTTTGTCAAAATGAGATTTATATGAAGAAATATCCTTGTGTATTAAGTATAGCAGGATCCGATTGCAGCGGAGGAGCCGGCATACAGGCTGACCTGAAGACCATCTCCGCCTTGGGTGGTTATGCTGCGACAGCCATTACTGCAATCACCGTACAGAACACTTTGGGAGTACGTGCCATACATCCCGTACCACCGGTATATGTACGTGGGCAGATAGAAGCCGTAATGGAAGATATCCATCCGGATGCTGTTAAAATAGGTATGATTAATGATGTGGAAATAGTCGAGGCCATAGCCTCCTGCCTTCGTACATACCGACCCCGTTTCGTTGTGTTCGATCCGGTCATGGTATCGACTAGCGGACACCGGCTGATAGAAGAGGACGCCATCAGTGCACTGACCCGGGAACTGATGCCTCTGGCCAGTCTGATTACGCCCAATCTGAGTGAGGCGGAAGTATTGACGGAACACTGCATAAGCAATGTGGACACAATGAAAGCTGCCGCATCGGAATTATTAAAATTCGGTTGCGGATCCGTTTTACTGAAAGGAGGACATTTGGAGGGCAACAAGATGTGCGATGTATTACAAACAGCTGGAGAAGACAAGCCTCATCTCTTTATCTCAGATAAGATAGAAAGTAAAAACACACACGGAACAGGATGTACTCTTTCTTCCGCCATTGCTACTTTTCTGGCACTGGGATATGATATGCCGCAGGCCGTAGAACATGCAAAAGCATATGTCACCAAAGGAATCCACGCCGGGAAAGACGTGCATATAGGCGAAGGACACGGTCCGCTGAATCACTTTTACGCACCTGTTCCGATGAAAACAATGAAATAATTTGTCAATGTGCTAATTACCATGCGGTACATAATGCAGCATATTAGCAAATTGCCTCATTATTATTCCGTAGTTCCGAAAGAAATAATTAACTTTGCAACGTTTTTAAACCAAAATAGGAAAAATATGAAAGCATTTGTATTCCCCGGACAGGGAGCACAGTTTGTAGGTATGGGTAAAGACCTGTACGAAAACTCGGCTTTAGCCAAAGAACTTTTTGAAAAAGCAAACGACATTTTAGGATACCGTATCACAGACATCATGTTTGAAGGTACTGACGAAGACTTGCGCCAGACTAAAGTAACTCAGCCTGCCGTTTTTCTGCACTCGGTAATTTCCGCTCTTTGCATGGGTGATGATTTCAAACCTGAAATGACTGCCGGACACTCGCTGGGCGAATTTTCCGCATTGGTTGCAGCCGGAGCATTGTCTTTCGAAGATGGTCTGAAACTGGTTTATGCACGTGCTATGGCTATGCAGAAAGCTTGTGAGGCACAACCCTCTACGATGGCTGCCATCATTGCATTGCCTGACGAAAAAGTAGAGGAAATCTGTGAAGCGATTTCTAAAGAAGGAGAAGTGGTAGTGGCTGCCAATTATAACTGCCCGGGACAAATTGTCATCTCAGGTTCTATCGAAGGAATCAACAAGGCTTGCGAGCAAATGAAAGCTGCCGGTGCTAAACGTGCCCTGCCGCTGAAAGTGGGAGGCGCCTTCCACTCTCCGCTGATGAACCCCGCCAAAGTGGAACTGGAAGCTGCTATCAACGCTACTGAAATTCATACTCCGAAATGCCCTGTATATCAGAACGTGGACGCTTTGCCTCACACAGATCCCGCTGAAATCAAGGCAAACCTGGTAGCTCAGCTCACCGCTTCCGTACGCTGGACCCAGACAGTGAAGAATATGGTTGCCGATGGTGCCGATGACTTTACCGAATGCGGACCGGGTGCTGTACTGCAAGGACTGATCAAGAAAATTGATGGATCGGTCAACGCACACGGTATTGCTTGATAAACAAAATTCAGTTATTATAAATTTTATACGGATTACCGGAATATGCTGAGTAATCCGTATTTTTTTTATGGCATTTCACAAAAATATTCGTAAGTTTGTCGGTATCTAAACGAGATCAGACTATGAATGAATTTAAATATAACATTGGTTATGCCCTGAGCGGAGGATTTATAAAAGGATTTGCCCATTTGGGGATTATGCAGGCTTTGCATGAACATGGCATCAGGCCGGAAATACTTTCCGGAGTAAGTGCAGGTGCTCTTGCCGCTGTCTTCTATGCCGACGGCAAAGAACCTTATCATATTGTTGAACTTTTTGAGCACCATTCATTCAAAGAACTGACCACTTTTTCTATCAACAAACAAGGTCTGCTGAAACTGGATAGTTTTATCGATTTCTTAAACAGCAACTTGGAGTCGAAAACGATAGAAGAACTAAAAATTCCCACTATTATTACCGCCACCGATTTGGATCACGGACGCATCGTTTCTTTTAAAAAAGGGAAAATAGCCGAAAGACTGGCTGCTTCCTGCTGTATGCCTATCTTGTTTGCCCCCATACGCATCAACAATACATATTATGTAGATGGAGGAATCTTGATGAACCTGCCGGTCAGCCCCATTCGCAAAGAATGCGAGAAAGTGATAGCACTCAATGTAGATCCGCTGGTAGCAGATGAATATAGCAAGAATGTGGTAAGCATCGCACTCAGAGCCTATCATTTTATTTTCCAAGCCAATACACTGCCTCAAAAAGGGATTGCAGATTTGCTGATCGAATCATACGGACTGGAAGAATACAGCAACAGAGAACTGGAAAGAGCCGAAGAGATATTCGAAAAAGGATACAATACGGCAACGGAACTCCTGGACAGACTACTCCTGGAGAATGGAACAATTTGGAGATAAACAAAAAAAAATAAAATGGATACACAAGAAAAAATTATTATCTATCAGGTATTCACCCGTTTATTCGGGAACAACAGCCTGCGTTGTAAGCCTAATGGTTCTTTGGAGGAAAACGGTTGCGGAAAAATGGCCGATTTCACGACAAAGGCTTTAAACGAGATCAAAACACTGGGTGCTACACATATTTGGTATACAGGTATCATTGAACATGCTACCCAAACCAATTATACCCGCTATGGCATCAAACCCGATCATCCCGCAGTAGTAAAAGGAAAGGCCGGATCACCGTATGCCATCAAGGATTATTATGATGTAGACCCTGATTTGGCAACCAGTATTCCGGACCGTATGAAAGAGTTCGAGAATCTGGTAACACGAAGCCACAAAGCCGGATTGAAGGTCATCATTGATTTTGTCCCCAACCATGTAGCCCGCCAATATGGTTCAGACGCCAAGCCTGAAGGAGTAACCGATTTGGGTGAGAAAGATGATGTGACAAAAGCTTTCAGCCCCAACAATAATTTCTATTATATTCCCGATACAAAGCTGGAAGGCAATATTGACCTGCACCGTGGCGCAGCGGAACCTTACATAGAGTTTCCGGCAAAAGCAACCGGTAATGACCGTTTTGACGCATGGCCCAACTCCAATGACTGGTATGAAACTGTGAAACTGAATTATGGTATAGACTACTTGAACGGTCATAGCCGCCACTTCGAACCGATTCCGGACACATGGGTGAAGATGCGTGATATCCTACTGTTCTGGTCTGCCAAAGGCATTGACGGATTCCGCTGTGATATGGCAGAAATGGTTCCTGTAGAATTCTGGGGATGGGTGATTCCGCAAATCAAAGCTGAACATCCGAAACTGATCTTTATCGCCGAGGTCTATAATCCGGGAGAATACAGGAATTATCTGTTCAATGGCAAATTCGACTATTTATATGACAAAGTAGGTCTGTATGATACGCTACGTGCCATTACCTGCGGATGGGAATCGGCAACTGCTATTCCACAACGCTGGCAAAGCTTGGGAGGTATTGAAAAACGAATGCTCAATTTCCTGGAAAATCATGACGAGCAGCGCATAGCTTCCGATTATTTTGCCGGAAACGGCTCAAAAGCCATCCCCGCAATGATTGTATCGGCTTGCATGAATACCAATCCGGTCATGATTTACTTCGGGCAGGAATTGGGAGAACATGGCATGGATACGGAAGGTTTCAGCGGGCGTGACGGAAGAACTACCATCTTTGATTACTGGAGTGTGGACAGCATACGCCGCTGGCGCAATGGAGGCAAGTTTGACAATAAATTCCTGAATGAAGATGAAAAGCAATTGAAACAATTCTATACCCGTCTGCTGAATATATGCAACAGTGAAAAAGCCATACGGGAAGGTGTGTTCTTTGACTTAACCTATGCCAATCTGGCCGGATGGGTATTTAACGAACATAAACAATACGCCTTTTTACGAAAACAGGATGATGAACTGATATTAATTATGGTTAACTTTGACTCCATACCGGCACGTTCAGCCGTCAATATTCCGCAACATGCGTTTGATTATTTAGGCATCCATCGTTATGGAGAATATGAGGCAACCGAATTGCTGACCGGAAACACAGAGAAGCTGACTCTTATGCCGGACAAAACAACTCCCGTATTACTAGATGGAATGAATGGAAAAATTCTGAAATTCAAGCTATAGTTTCCCACCACAGATTACTCAGATTAACACAGATACAGATTGAAATAAGCAATAAATCGTATTTCAATCTGTGTAATCTGTGGTAAAAAACATTTTAACTCTAGGAAAATACAAATTCCTTCATTGTCCTATCTCTTCAACAGACCGATTTTCAAGTTCAGCTTAAAATAATAGACTCCGTTCTCACGTTCCAGATATCCGTATTTATCTTTTTCAGTAGAACTTTTCTCAAACCGGGAATTAACAAACAGGAAATCGGCAAATACCTGACGGTCAGCCTTCTGATAACAAAGTACCTCTCCATTACCATTTACAAACAGAAAACCGGATATGGCAGAATCTATCCCATTAAATATCTTGGCAGGACGCATTCCTAAAGCCAAAGCCATAAGAAACTGCTTCATCTTATATTCATAATAACTATGCTTATGGATCAATTCATCCTTTATTTTCAACGGATTGATTTGTTTGATTGCTTCTGTCAGGTCACTAACTTTGGATATGCCATCCAAATGCATGACACGCAACATCTCGCCCAACATACGGGGAAAATGAAGATCTATCATGCAAAGATTACTACGGAATACCTTATCGGCCACATCATTATATTTTAAGATTCCTCCCAAGCGTTCTATCATCAACATACGTCCTGCCACATCATCTTCTTCACCAAAAGCATTAATTTTGTTTACGGTAGGAGTAGCGAATTTAACACCTGTCTGCTCGAACTTCAAATTGGCGGTACGCCCTCCATCCAACAACGGAAACATAGTTCCCAAACGGGAACGAACGCAAAAACCTACCAACGGGGCCTCTATACTGTAAAAAGCAACATAGAAATCAGTACGGTCATCCGTCTTTGCTTCCAAGTCATAAATGGCGACTTCATCTAAAAATTCTTCTACACCGTCGGGAGACATCACATCATTCTCTCGGCTCTCTTTGACAGCAGCAAAAACCAACTCTGCCACAGCCGCAAAATCCTCACGAGGTATCTGCTTATCTATCTTTTCCCCACAAATACGTACGGTCGCCTCATCCTCCAGAATATAACGGCGTGTCCCGTCATGTTCCTCACGCTGTACCATCGCCACAGGAAGCTTTTGCACTTCATTCCTTTTCACATCAGGCGTACCTGCATACACATATCCGTCCGCTAACAAGCGGAAAAAGGCGTAAAGCTCGCCCCACTCTCTCTTTGTCGCTTCAAATGCCATATATTTTCTCTTTTTACTATCGTCTGCTATTTTTTAACGGCTGCAAAGATACGCAAAAGAAGTCTTAAAAAACAGGTTTTCGAGAAACGCAAATATTAAACAATGTTATATAGCATACTTTTTAAGTCTGATTATTTGCTATTTTCCAAAAAGTCCGTACCTTTGCAATGTGTTTTTCATAGTATTAGATTTAAGGTTAACAAAGGTTGGAGCAAGGCGTTGCTCCTTTTTTTATTTTATCCCCCTTACTTTTACGATAAAACAAGTATTTCTTTTAATCCAGAAACCTCGACCTATCTTCAATCGTTCTCAACAGAATCCCTCCGACAGGATAATCAGGTAGAAATTTATGAAGGGAATGCGGATGTGATTTACGTTCCAATCGAACCGATGAATTAGCATTTATCAACAAATGTATCACAAATCACTGCATTTCCATAAACCTGTTCCTTATCCGGTTTGTTCTAAATGGCAAAGACAATCTTTATAAATGATAGAATCATGAAATTAAAAAAAGGAAGTATTGCATTACTAACATTGGCAGGTATGTTCTATATGAGCGTACAAAAAGCGGATGCATGCACGCGTGCTGTCTATATCGGACCGGACCATATGGTAGTAACCGGACGTACAATGGACTGGAAAGAAGATATTATGAGTAATATCTATGTTTTCCCCAGAGGAATACAACGTGCAGGATATAATAAAGAAAATGCCGTGAAATGGACTTCAAAATACGGCAGCGTCATTGCAACAGGATATGATATAGGTACGTGTGACGGAATGAATGAAAAAGGATTGGTTGCCAGTCTGTTATTTTTGCCAGAATCCGTCTTTGACCGTCCGGGAGATACACGTCCTGTCATGGGAATCAGCATATGGACACAATATGTACTGGACAATTTTGCCACCGTACATGAAGCTGTTGAGGAGCTGAAAAAAGAATCATTCCGCATTGATGCTCCCCACATGCCCAACGGTTCAGCTTCCACTCTTCACCTGGCTATTACAGATGAAACAGGAAATACAGCGGTTTTGGAATATCTGGACGGGAATTTAAGCATACACGAAGGAAAAGAATTCCAAGTGATGACCAATTCTCCACGATATGATTATCAGTTGGCTATCAATGATTACTGGAAAGAAGTAGGAGGATTGCAAATGCTGCCGGGCACGAACCGTTCCAGCGACCGCTTTGTGCGTGCCTCTTTTTATATACATGCAATCCCTCAGACTCCGGACGCTAAAATAGCTGTACCCAGTGTGCTCAGTGTGATGCGTAATGTATCTGTCCCTTTCGGAATTACCACACCGGACAAACCTCATATATCTTCCACCCGCTGGCGTTCTGTATCCGATCAGAAGAATAAAATATATTATTTTGAATCGGTCATGACTCCTAATCTGTTTTGGTTGGATTTGAAGAAAATCGACTTCAGTCCCAAAGCCGGAATCAAGAAACTGACCCTCACCAACGGAAAGATTTATGCAGGAGATGCTGTAAAAGATTTAAAAGACAGCGACTCATTTGTATTCTTATTCCAAACCCCTGTGATGTAAAACAGTAAAAATCAATATGACGTTCATGCCTCATTAAAATCGGTTAAGAGCCTCGTGAACGTCATACTTTTCTGCAAAAGTACTCCCCTCCGGCATTGAGTATCTTTTAAAATTCGTTGTTTTATAATAATACAAAAGCAATCATTTCCTCTCTGCTTCCTTATTACAAAAGAATAATTTATCTTTGAACGGATTTTAATATCCCATCAAAATCAGAACAAAAATAAAATAACTATGGAACAACCATCACTCAACGACCATAATAAACAGGAATACCCTCCCATGCATACTACGGAGCATGTCATAAACAGGACAATGGTCAATCTTTTCGGATGCGGACGGGCAATATCCGCCCATATAGAACGCAAAAAAAGCAAGCTGGATTTTGCGCTGCAAACCTGTCCGGAAGAAGCGGATATTATAAGAATAGAAAACACCGTAAACGAAGTATTGCGAAGAAATTTGCCCGTTACAATGGAATTTATCTCTCAAGAGGAAGCTATAGGGCGCTTTGACATGAAACGTTTACCGGAAAAAGCTTCCGAAACCGTACGGATTGTAAAAGTCGGCGATTACGACGAATGCCTCTGTATAGGTCAACACGTGAAAAATACGTCCGAAATAGGTACATTTAAAATTATAAGCCACGACTATAAAGACGGAATCTTCCGTATGCGGTTCAAGCTGATATAGAACAACTGTCAATCTGTCCCCCTAAAATTACAAATTGGCAGTAGCCTTGACAATCAAATGTTTAAAGAGGCTTACCAACTTTTAATGCAAAGGTTTTAATCTTTAAGAAAACCTTTATAGGTTTAAAAGAGTGCAATATAAACCGCATATCATCGAACTAATGGTATGCGGTTTGCATTATGGATAGTGAATGACAAAGCCGAAAGGTGAAGGAATTCAGAAATAAACAAAATGTTTAACCAAAACCTATAGGAGATTAAGATTATGATGCCAGTAAGAAGATCAAACCAAACATGGTTACCAAGTATTTTTAATGATTTCTTTGATAACGACTGGATGGTAAAAGCCAATGCAACAGCTCCCGCCATCAATGTTATTGAAAGTGACAAAGACTACAAAGTAGAAGTCGCCGCTCCGGGAATGACCAAAGAAGACTTCAAGATTCATATCAACGAAGACAACGACTTGGTTATCTCTATGGAAAAGAAAACAGAAAGTACCGAAGGTGATAAAGAAGGCAAGAAAGAAAGCCGTTACTTGCGTCGCGAATTCTCTTATTCTAAATTCCAACAGACATTGATCCTGCCTGATGATGTAGATAAAGATAAAATTGATGCAAAAGTAAACGATGGTGTATTAACTATCGAGCTGCCGAAACGTACGCCGGAAGACAAAGAAAAAGCAGCCAAGGTTATCGAAGTTAAATAACATGCTCTCAAATTCAGAAAAGAGGGATTGCCGCAGAGGCAGTTCCTCTTTTGTTTTTATAAAAGTCCGTTTCTATTCCCTATGAGTCCATCGTAATCTTACAACCCAAAGATATAAATCTTTCACCTGTAAGATCTATAATCTTCCGGGGGTAAGATCTATAATCTTCGCATTGCATCCTCCCTTCCCTGTTCTGTTCCATATTGCCTGTTGTCTTTACGCACTATACCTCGCCAATGTCTACTTAACATATTTATCCAACACTTTTTCCAAGGCATTTTGTGAAACCGGCTTAGTCAGGAAATCATCGCATCCGGCTTCTATAGCCCTGTCTTTGTCGGACTCAAAAGCAAAGGCAGTCAAAGCGACAATAGGCACTTCTTTTGAATAAGAACGAATCAGGCGCGTAGCCTCCAGCCCATCCATATGGGGCATCTTGATATCCATCAAAATCAAGTCGGGCTGATGTTCTTTAAATTGATTCACCGCATCCTCTCCATTCTTAGCCCATAGCAGATTACATCTTTTCCCTAACAATGTCTTTAACAGCAAAAAGTTGCTGTCTACATCTTCCGCCACCAGTACTGTTCTTCTTTGCAACACTTTTCTCGGTCCCGTACTCCCTGATTCCGGACACTTCATAGCCTTTCCGGATTCCGGAATTTTTTTACCCGCCTTATAAGGAATCGTAAAACGAAAAGTAGAACCTTCATTCAGTTTGGATTCCGCAGTAATCTCTCCACCTAGTTTTTCTACAATCACCCTACAAATCGCAAGCCCCAAACCTGTTCCCTGAACAAAAGTATTCAGTTTCACGAAACGCTCAAAAATCATTTTAATCTTCTCCTCGGAGATACCCATTCCCGTATCTTTTACATAAAAATCAATATACTCCTCCCTCACTTCAAAACCAAAACGGATTTCCCCTTTGAAAGTAAATTTTATAGCATTGGTTATCAAATTTGTAACAACTTGCATAATTCGGTTCTGATCTTCATTGATTATCAAGCTGGTGTCTTTATTGTCTAATATCAAAACAACCCCAGTCTGCACCCGATCCTTATGCATCTCATACACATTACGGCACAATTCTCCCAAATCCATTGGATATCTGATGTATTCCAATGTACCCGCCTCTATTTTTGCCAAATCAAGTATGTCATTGATTAATTGCAACAATATTTCCGAATTCTGGTTGATGATGTCCGAATAAAGTTTTTCATCCTCTGCGTTATCCGCTATAGTCATCAAATGCGAAAATCCCACAATTGCATTCAGCGGAGTACGGATTTCATGGCTCATATTGGCTAGGAAAGCGGTTTTCAACCTGTCGGACTGTTCGGCTTTGATACGGGCGAATATCAATTCCTGCTCTATATTCTGTATATTGGTAATATCCCATGAAATACCGATAATGAGCGGTGTCCTCCCTTCCAGAGGAACCAACGTTTTCAAGGTCTGCACAATACGGGGCTCTCCTGTAGCCGTCACATACGTTTCCTGCATTTCCATACGTTCGCGGGTACGAATCAATTCCAAATCATCCCGATGAAACTTCTCCGCATTCTCATATTCGGGAAATACTTCAAAATCAGTACGCCCCAACGCTTTGGAAGCAGGAATTTTAGAGTGAGTGGCAAACGCCTTATTCCAATAAAGATATCGGAAATCATCTTCAGGGTCCTTCACAAACAAATAAACAGGAATATTATTCAGTATAGCATCCATCAGATAATTCAATTCACGCAATTCATCACGATTCTTGATAACATCTGTTATATCCTGTGTAAAGAACCAAATCATTTCCTCGCCCTGATTTTGAATCATAAAGGCCGAAACCTGATGAACACGAAGTTTTGTTTCTCCCACACGGGTATATTTGGCACGATAAGCAAAATTACCTCCGTTATCGCGAATCTCCTGAACACGTTTATCAAACTGTTCTTTAGTATTCAAGGAAACAGGCAAATCATAGATTTTCTGTGTTCCTAATTCCCCTTTCACTCCATATTCCTCAATAAACTGCCGGTTGGCATAGACTAAGGTTCCGTCAGCCGATACAGCCAGAATACTATCACTGACCCTATCCAATATCCGTTTAAATATTTCCAAATTCTGCTGTGTGGCAACTCTTTCACTAATATCACGGCACATTATCAACACATATTCTTCATCTAAGGGGAAAATACGATTTTCATAATAATGAAGCGTCCCGTCCACATCCAATTCATGATGGGCTGTAGAACCCCTACCTGTCGAAATAACCTTCTGAAGATTATTATGTATATTGTGATAAGCCTCTTTAGGAACCATATCCTGCATACGCATCCCCTTAAAATCGTTGTTGGATACACCCACATGATTTGTTTCCTCATTAGACACCACCTCTATCCCCATTTCCTCATGATTGAAAACGGTCAACATATCCGGCAAGGAATCTAATATTCTTACCGCATATTTCTCCTTGAAACTAACGCCATCAAAGTTTTTTTCAGAAGAAGATAATTTTTCTTTCAGCAGCCTGTTCTCCTCTTTCAACGATTCAATTTCCTGCTCTAATACTTTAAGCTTGTGTTCACAATCCATTTGTTTTGAATATCTTTAGGATTCCTAATTGGACAAAAGTAGAAAACTTTTTGTAAACACAGAAAGAATAGTGATTTATTTTCCGATAAAAGAGAAGTCACTGATTAATAGTTAATGGAGTGCACTGTTGCCACACCCCATTAACCACATATCATCAGCCATTAAAATCATTTATATTCCGCCCAGCTCTTGATAGCGATATCGTTTATCGTCATGGTACAGAAAGCATTGATAAACGCACTTGCCAGACGAGCATTGGTTATCAAGGGCACATTCAGGTCGATAGCGGCACGACGTATCTTATATCCATTGTCCAACTCCCCGGCTGTCAGATTCTTCGGGATATTGACTACCATGTCTATCTCTTTCCGATGCAACATATCCAGTGCCTGAGGTTTCCCTTCCTCACTGGGCCAATACACGCGGGTATTTTCCACCCCGTTCTCGGTCAGGAAGTGGGATGAGCCTCCGGTGGCATAAAGTTTATAACCTTTCTTCTGCAACATACGGGCCGCTTCCAAGGTATCCGCTTTCTGCTTGGCATTACCTGTAGAAAGCAACACGCTCTTTTCCGGAATACGATACCCCACAGACAGCATCGCCTTCAATACGGCACACGAAGTATCCGTACCGATGCAGCCTACTTCACCGGTAGAGGCCATATCTACCCCCAATACCGGATCGGCTTTCTGCAAACGGTTGAAAGAGAACTGGCTGGCCTTAATACCCACATAATCCAACTCGAAAAGATTCTTGTTCGGTTTCTCAACCGGCAGTCCGAGCATCACTTTGGTAGCCAGTTCAATAAAATTAATTTTCAGCACCTTGCTGACAAAGGGGAAGCTGCGTGAAGCACGAAGGTTACATTCAATTACCTTGATATCATTGTCCTTTGCCAGATATTGGATATTGAACGGACCGGAGATATTCAATTCCTTGGCTATCTGACGGGAGATGCGCTTGATGCGGCGCACCGTTTCCACATACAGCTTTTGCGGCGGGAACTGGATAGTGGCATCGCCCGAATGCACTCCGGCATACTCAATGTGCTCACTGATAGCATATGCCACAATCTCACCATTCTGAGCCACAGCGTCCATTTCCACTTCCTTGGCGTGCTCGATGAACTGGCTCACCACTACCGGATGCTTTTTCGATACATTGGCAGCCAGTTTCAGGAAGCGTTCCAACTCTTCTTGATTGGAGCAGACATTCATGGCCGCACCACTCAGCACATACGAGGGACGTACCAAAACAGGGAAGCCTACCTTGTCAATAAAGGCATGGATGTCTTCCATAGAAGTCAATGCGCTCCATTCGGGCTGGTCCACTCCGATGCGGTCCAGCATGGCCGAGAATTTATCCCGGTCTTCGGCATTGTCAATGCTCTTGGCACTGGTACCGAGGATATTTACATTTTGCGCATCCAGACGGAGAGCCAGATTGTTAGGAATCTGGCCACCGGTAGATACAATGACTCCGTGAGGATTCTCCAGCTCGAGAATATCCATCACACGCTCGAAAGTCAGCTCGTCAAAGTACAGACGGTCACACATATCATAGTCGGTAGAAACCGTTTCGGGATTATAATTAATCATGACACTGCGGTAACCCTCCTTACGGATAGTCTGCAAAGCCTGCACGCCACACCAGTCAAATTCCACCGACGAACCGATGCGGTAAGCACCCGAACCCAGTACCACGATGGATTTATGGTCGCCTAAGTACTTCACATCATTGATCACACCACTATACGTCAAGTACAGATAGTTGGTCTGTGCAGGGTACTCGGCCGCCAAAGTATCGATTTGTTTCACCACCGGAAGGATTCCCACCTGCTTACGATGATTACGCACATACAGAATACCGTCTTCCATATCTCCTTCGTAGCCAATGGCACGGGCTATCTGGAAATCGGAGAATCCCTGCACTTTCGCCTTGCGGAGCAATTCGTCCGGCATATCGGTAATCTGCTTGTGGTTATTGCCCCATTCGTGCATCTCTTTAGAAGTGTCCATGATGTGCTGCAATTTCTGCAAGAACCATTTGTCAATCTTGGTCAGCTCATGAATCTGGTCTACCGTGTAACCTGCACGCATGGCTTTGCTGATCACGAAGATACGTTTGTCCGTCGGCTCACGAAGGGCTTTGTCCACGTCTTCTATAACCAATTCCTTATTCTCTACGAAACCATGCATTCCCTGACCAATCATGCGCAAACCTTTCTGAATGGCTTCTTCGAAAGTACGTCCGATAGCCATCACCTCGCCCACCGATTTCATGGACGAGCCCAGTTCACGGTCCACACCGTGGAACTTGCCCAAGTCCCAACGGGGAATCTTGCACACCACATAGTCCAGTGCAGGCTCGAAGAAGGCACTGGTGGTCTTTGTCACCGAGTTTTTCAAGTCGAACAACCCATATCCCAAGCCTAATTTGGCGGCAACGAAAGCCAACGGATAGCCGGTAGCCTTGGAAGCCAATGCAGACGAACGCGAAAGACGGGCGTTGACCTCAATGACACGGTAATCTTCCGATTCGGGATCGAAGGCATACTGTACATTGCATTCGCCCACAATGCCGATATGGCGGATGATACGGATAGCCAGTTCACGAAGTTTATGATACTCGGCATTGGTCAGTGTCTGCGAAGGGGCGATCACGATAGACTCGCCGGTATGGATACCCAGCGGGTCGAAGTTCTCCATGTTACATACAGTGATGCAGTTATCATAACGGTCACGGACCACTTCATACTCCACCTCCTTCCAGCCTTTCAAACTCTTTTCCACCAATACCTGCGGAGAGAAAGAGAAGGCCTTTTCAGCCAGAACATTCAGTTCCTCTTCATTGTCACAGAAACCTGAGCCCAAACCACCCAATGCATAGGCGGCACGGATAATGACCGGATAACCTAATTCTTTAGCGGCGCGACGGGCATCTTCCAGATTTTCCACCGCTTCGCTCTTGATGGTCTTGACATTGATTTCATTCAGTTTTTCTACAAACAATTCACGGTCTTCAGTATCCATGATGGCCTGCACAGGAGTACCCAACACACGGACATTGTATTTTTCGAAGATACCTGCTTTGTACAGTGCCACCCCACAGTTCAAGGCAGTCTGTCCGCCGAAAGACAGGAGCACGCCGTCCGGACGTTCCTTTTCTATCACCTTCTCTACAAAATAAGGAGTAACGGGCAGGAAATAAATCTGGTCTGCCACCCCTTCGCTGGTCTGCACGGTAGCGATGTTCGGGTTGATCAGAACCGTTTCAATCCCTTCCTCCTTCAAGGCTTTCAATGCTTGCGAACCCGAATAGTCAAATTCTCCGGCCTCGCCAATCTTCAAGGCACCGGAACCTAATAACAATACTTTCTTTATTTCGTCTTTCATACTTGTTCTTTTTAATACACGGTTTATAACAACTTCACAAACTCATCAAACAGGAACTCGGTATCCGTAGGTCCCGATGCAGCTTCCGGATGGAACTGTGCCGAGAACCAAGGTTTGGTTTTATGCCTGATACCCTCGTTGGAACCGTCATTCATATTGATGAACAGCGGTTCCCAATCGGTTCCCAATGTATTATTATCTACCGCATAACCGTGGTTCTGACTGGTAATGAAACAACGTTCCGTTCCTATCATGCGCACCGGTTGGTTATGGCTGCGATGACCGTATTTCAATTTATAGATGGTGGCGCCTCCTGCTTTGGAAAGCAACTGATTCCCCATACAAATGCCGAAAATAGGCTTGTCGCTCAGGCTCATCGCCTTGCGGATATGCTGTACCGCCTCATCGCAAGTATCCGGATCACCCGGACCGTTCGAAATAAACAATCCGTCATACTCCATCCCTGTAAAGTCATGGTTCCAAGGAACACGGATCACTTCCACATCCCGTTTCAGTAAGCAACGGATGATATTTGTCTTTACACCACAATCCACCAACACCACTTTTTTCTTACCTGCACCTTCATTGTAACGAATGACTTCCTTACACGATACTTTATCTACATAATTGATACCTGCATACATTGCTTCGGGCACATTGCCGGGTTCATCATCAAATACAATTTTCCCCATCATTACCCCATGTTCGCGAAGAACTTTGGTCAGTTCACGGGTATCGATGCCTGTAATGCCCGGCACTTGCTCACGCTTCAGCCAGTCGGCCAGACTTTCTTTCGCATTCCAGTGACTGTATTCTTCACTGTAATCACTTACAATAATCGCTTCGGCATGGATACGTTCACTTTCCATAAAAGTAGCCAAGCCATTGGGTTCGATAGTAAAGGGAGGTACCCCGTAGTTACCGACCAACGGATAAGTTAAGGTCATCAGCTGCCCCGCATATGAAGGGTCTGTCAAACTCTCAGGATAACCGGTCATAGCAGTATTAAACACCACTTCGCCGGCTACCGGTTTCTCATAACCGAACGACTTGCCCGGGAAACGGCTCCCGTCGTCGAGGATCAATGTTACATTTCTCATCTAATCTATCTTGAATGGTTGTTCTTTAGAATTGATAAACTTTTTCTATATAGTCTATAAACGCCTGGTTCACCAGCTTCACTCCACCCGGAGTAGGATAATCCCCACTGAAATACCAGTCGCCCGTATGGTTGGGACACGCTTCATGCAATCCTTCCAGTGTCTGATAAACGATTTCCACTTTCGCCTGCGTACCCTTCGGAGTGAGAAGTTCCACCATTTTTGCCGCAATCTCCTCATTAGTGAAAGGGGCATAAATTTCTTTCACATAATTCACCATCTGCTCTTTGGGTAACCCCACCTGGTCTTTCGATTTGTTGTAAGCACGGGCTATCACATCTTTCATATCCCGTTCTTTCAATAAATCGATAGCAGCCTTGAAAGCGATAAACTGATCCATACTGGCCATATCAATACCATAATAATCAGGATAACGCACCTGTGGCGAAGAAGAAACAATGACGATTTTCTTCGGATGCAGGCGGTCGAGGATGCCGATAATGCTCTGTCTTAACGTAGTTCCCCGGACGATGCTGTCATCAATAATCACCAGATTATCCACATGAGGCACAAGGCTTCCATAAGTGATATCATACACATGGGCAGCCAAATCATTCCGACTGTTGCCTTCGGCGATAAAGGTACGCAGCTTGATATCCTTGATGGCTACTTTCTCGCTACGGATACGCCAGGACAGGATTTTTTCCAGTTCCTCGTGATTGGGATGATGCCCCAAAGCCTCTATCTTCTTTACTTTCAGTTCATTCAGATAATTGTCGAATCCTTCCAGCAGTCCATAGAAAGCCACTTCCGCCGTATTGGGTATAAAAGAGAATACGGTATGCTCCACATCATAGTCTACCGCTTTCAAAATAGGATTCACCAGTTTTTCGCCCAGCTGTTTTCTTTCTTTATAAATATCCATGTCACTTCCCCGGCTGAAATAGATACGTTCGAAGGAACAGGCTTTCTTCTCTTTCGCCCGGTTGATCTGTGCCAGACGCATCTTTCCAGTCTTGCTTATAAGGATAGCCTGTCCCGGTTGCAATTCATTGATGCTTCCGGCAGATACATTCAAGGCAGTCTGAATGACAGGGCGCTCGGATGCCAATACCATGATTTCATCGTCCATGTACCAGAAAGCCGGACGAATGCCCCACGGATCGCGCACCGCAAAAGACTCACCGCTACCGGTCATACCGCAGATCACATAGCCTCCATCCCACTCCTTGCTCGAAGTCTTGAGGACATTGCCCAGATCAATGCGGTCTTCTATAGCGTAAGTGATATCCATGCCTTTCAGACCTTCCTTCTCACATTCCACATAGAGGCGCTCCACCTCGCGATCCAAACGGTGCCCCACTTGTTCCAGCATAATATATGTGTCGGCATATTTACGCGGATGCTGGCCGTCGGCAGTGATACGTGCGAAAATCTCATCCACATTGGTCATGTTGAAATTGCCGCACAACGCCAAATTCTTGGCACGCCAGTTGTTACGGCGCAAGAACGGATGCACGTAGGAGATACCGCTTTTTCCGGTAGTGGAATAACGCAAATGCCCCATATATACCTCTCCGGCAAAGGGAAGGCATTTCTTGGCGTATCCGGCATCATGCAATTGTTCAGGCGCCAAATCCTTGAAATGATTTTGCACCGTACCGAATATCTCTGTTATCGCCCCTGAACCTAAAGCTCTTTCACGGAACATATATTCTTCACCGGGATTGGCCTCCAGTTTGACACAGGCCAACCCGGCGCCTTCCTGTCCGCGGTTGTGTTGTTTTTCCATCAGCAGATACAGCTTGTTCAAGCCATACATCCAGGTTCCATACTTTTCCTGATAATATTCCAGCGGTTTCAGCAGTCGTATCATAGCGACTCCACATTCATGCTTTAACGGTTCCATGCTCTCTCTTTACTACTTAAATTAATAGTTCATTTTCAGATTCTTATAAAAACATCCCAAAGGTATGACAAGACCTTCTGTCATTTTTCCAAACTTACGGTACATCTTTCAAGAATTATGCCGGAAACTTCCTGCATAATCTCCGGCAGCATTGCCTTCTATTCTACTGTTACCGACTTCGCCAGATTTCGTGGCTGATCCACATTCTTCCCTTTGCAAATGGCTACATGGTAGGCCAATAACTGCAAGGGGATCGTAGCTATCAACGGTTCGAGGCACTCTAATGTTTCGGGCAACTCAATGCAATCATCGGCCAACTTACTGATTACCGTATCTCCTTCTGTGACCAAAGCGATTACTTTTCCCTTCCGCGCCTTGATTTCCTGTATGTTACTCATTATCTTTTCATACATCGCATTATGCGTAGCTACCACCACAACAGGCATTTCGGCATCAATCAATGCGATAGGCCCATGTTTCATCTCAGCGGCGGGATAGCCTTCAGCGTGAATATAAGATATCTCCTTCAACTTTAACGCGCCTTCCAAAGCTACCGGGAAACTGTACCCCCGCCCCAAATAGAGGAAATTATGTGCATAGGTGAAAATACGCGACAGTTCCGCTATTTTAGGATTACTGATCAATATCTTTTTTATTTTAGCCGGAATCACAGTCAATTCCCGGATCACTTCCAGGTATTTCTCATCTGCCATACTCCCTTTCTCTTTTGCCAGCGTCAGCGCCAGCATGGTAAGCACGGTTACCTGTCCGGTAAATGCCTTGGTGGACGCCACTCCTATTTCCGGTCCTACATGAATATAAGAACCGGTATCTGTAATGCGCGGAATGGATGAACCTACCGCATTGCATATACCATAGATAAAAGCTCCTTTCTCTTTCGCCAGTTCTATGGCAGCCAATGTATCGGCCGTTTCACCCGATTGCGAGATAGCTATTACCACATCGTCTTCATGAATCACCGGATCACGATAGCGGAACTCGGAGGCATATTCCACTTCTACCGGAATACGGCAGAAACTTTCTATCAGTTGTTTCCCTATCAATCCGGCATGCCACGAAGTTCCGCAAGCCACAATTACAAAGCGACGAGCCTTGAGCAGACGTTCCTTATGATCAATAACCGCCGACAGTACTACTTTATCACCGTCCGCATTGATGCGTCCACGCATACAGTCGTTAATACAATCGGGTTGTTCGAATATCTCCTTCAACATGAAATGCGGGTATCCCCCTTTCTCCAGTTGTCCCAGATTCATTTCCACCGTACGTACTTCGGGATTTTGAAGCACGTTGTCCAGATTGACGACTTCCAATGTCTTGTCTCTGCGAATCACCGCTATCTCCCCATCTTGCAGATACACCACTTTATCCGTATACTCTACAATCGGAGTAGCATCCGAAGCCAGAAAGAATTCATCCTTCCCTATCCCTACCACCAGCGGACTGCTTTTGCGTGCTGCAATAATCTCATCGGGATTATTCTTGTCGAGCACCGCTATAGCGTATGCGCCAATCACCTCATGCAGAGCCAACTGAACGGCAGTAAGTAAATCTAAATGGTTAGAAAGTTGGAAAAATTCAATTAACTGTACGAGAACTTCGGTATCTGTACTACTTTTAAAGATGAACCCTTTTTTTTGTAGCTTTTCTTTCAGGGTAGCGTAGTTTTCAATAATACCATTGTGGATAAGAGCTAGATTCTTTGAAGAAGAAAAATGAGGATGAGCGTTAGCCTGACAAGGCTCTCCGTGGGTGGCCCATCGGGTGTGGGCAATACCAATTGTACCGGAAACGTCTTTTTGGGAAACAAAAGCCTCTAGGTCTGAAACCTTTCCTTTCGTTTTATAAACGTTCAACCTCCTTTTTTTGTCTATCAATGCGACTCCTGCGCTATCATAGCCCCGGTATTCCAACCGCTTCAGGCCTTTTATGAGAACAGGGTAAGCATCTCGTTTTCCAATATAGCCTACTATTCCACACATAATCTACTAAGTATATGTTCTGATTCGACTGCAAAGATACAAATATCAATTAACATAAATGCAATAAAAAACCATAAATAATTGACGAAAGCGATAAAAAAGTAAGAATAAAAATCGAAAAGAAATATTTTATTCGTTTTTTTAATAAATATGAAAACTTACAGTATGATATTGTCTGTTGTGGTTTTAGTTACGATTTGAAAGACAGTAAGCAAGCAAGAAGGGTAATGTGTAAAGAGGACCGTCATCCCGACGCCCCTCTCCGCAAACTTAAAACAACCAACAAAAGAAATAGATAACCTTTATGCAGTGATTATCTAATAAAAAGCAATTCACGATATTTAGGTAATGTCCACATCTGGTTGTCTACGATCAGCTCCAGCTTGTCAATATGATAACGTATCTCTTCCAGCATCGGGGCGATGGTATCGTGATAGGCAATGGCCTTTTCGCGCTCGCTCTCTATTTTGTTCGCCACTTTTCGCGCCTCCACCATGGCATTTACATGCTCGGTGATGAAAATGGTTCGCCGGGCAATCTCTTCGATGAGTTTCATGTTCTCGGCCGACAGTTGGGATGCTTTTTCCGCCGGGAAGAGCTCTTTCATTTTATACACATTGTCTATCAGCTTGCTTTGGTATTCGGTGGCTACGGGGATGATGTGGTTCATCGCCAGGTCGCCCAGCACGCGCGCCTCGATCTGGATTTTCTTTGTGTAAGTTTCCCATTTCACTTCATTGCGCGCCTCCAACTCCTTGCGGGTCATCACGCCAGTGGATTCGAACATGGCGATGCTCGCGGGCTTCAAGTAGTTGTCGAAAATGAGCGGGCAGCTCGTTTCGCAGTCCAGACCCCGGCGGGCGGCCTCCGCCTTCCATTCGTCCGAGTAGCCGTTGCCGTCAAAACGGACAGGCTTGCACTCCTTGATGTAGCAGCGGATAATTTCGATGATGGCGGAGATTTTCGGTTCACCCTTTTCGATGAGCGCGTCCACATCCTGCTTGAACCGGGCAAGCTGTTCGGCAACGGCCGCGTTGAGCGCAATCATGGCGCTGGCGCAGTTTGCCTCCGAGCCTACGGCGCGGAACTCGAAACGGTTGCCGGTGAAGGCGAACGGTGAGGTGCGGTTACGGTCGGTATTGTCAATCAGCAGTTCGGGAATTTGCGGGATATCCAGCTTCATTCCCTGTTTGCCAGCCAGTGAGACAAGGTCGTCGTTGCCGCTTTCTTCTATATGGTCCAGCACTTGCGTGAGCTGTTTGCCCAGGAAAGAAGAAATGATGGCGGGCGGCGCTTCGTTGGCTCCCAGGCGATGGGCGTTGGTGGCACTCATGATAGAGGCTTTCAGCAAACCGTTGTGGTGGTATACCGCCATCAGGGTGTTGACTATGAAGGTGATGAAGCGCAGATTGTCTTCGGCGGTCTTGCCCGGAGCCATCAGCAGGACGCCGGTGTCTGTACCCAGTGACCAGTTGTTATGCTTCCCCGAGCCGTTGACGCCTTTGAAGGGTTTTTCGTGCAGCAACAGGCGGAAGCCGTGGCTCCGCGCCACCTTGCGCATGAGTGACATGAGAAGCATGTTATGGTCTACCGCCAGGTTGCATTCTTCGAAAATGGGAGCCAGCTCAAATTGGTTGGGAGCCACTTCGTTATGGCGGGTCTTGACGGGTATGCCCAGTTCCAGCGCCTGTATTTCAAGGTCTTTCATAAAGGCAGCCACACGGGTGGGGATGGCTCCGAAGTAATGGTCTTCCAATTGCTGGTTCTTGCTGGCTTCGTGTCCCATCAGGGTGCGCCCGGTCAGCAGCAGGTCGGGACGGGCGGCATACAGTCCTTCGTCTACCAAGAAGTATTCCTGTTCCCAGCCCAGGTAGGCCACCACTTTCTTCACTTCCGGGTTGAAGTAACGGCACACGTCCACGGCGGCTTTGCCCACAGCACTCAAGGCTTTCAGCAGTGGCGTTTTATAGTCCAGCGACTCGCCGGTGTAAGCAATGAAGACGGTAGGGATGCACAGGGTGTCGTCCACCACGAAGACAGGCGATGAGGGATCCCATGCGCTGTAGCCGCGTGCCTCGAAAGTGTTTCGGATGCCGCCGTTGGGGAAGCTGGAAGCATCGGGCTCCTGCTGTACGAGGAGTTTGCCCGAAAATTCCTCCATCATTCCACCCTTGCCGTCGTGTTCCACAAAGGCGTCGTGCTTTTCGGCTGTGCCTTCCGTCAGGGGTTGGAACCAGTGGGTGTAGTGGGTTACCCCTAGCTCAGTTGCCCAGCGTTTCATACCTGCCGCCACTTCGTCGGCTATGGCACGCTCCAGGGGGGCGCCGTTGTCCATGGCGTCCGTCAGTTTGGCATAGACGGCGCCGGGCAGATACTTGAACATTTTCTCGCGGTTGAAAACGTATTTGGCGAAATATTCACTGGGCCTTTCGGCTGGTGTCTCCACCGTTGCTGCTTTCTTCTTGAAAGCCGTTTCGACTACTCTGAATCTTAATTTTGACATAATACCTAAATTTGTTTAGTTGTTGATTAGTAGAGTGAATGAAAAAAACTTTTGTGATTAATTGTATGCCGACTCTCCATGCTCGTAGATATCGAGTCCTTCCTCTTCAATGCGTTTCGGAACACGCAAGCCATGTATCTTGTCCAGCACTTTAAAAACAATGAAGCCCATGCCTGCCGCCCACGCTCCTACCACGGCCGCACCGAAGAGCTGTGCCAGCAGGAAGCTGCTGCCGCCGCCATAGAACAGCCCCTCTTCTGTAGCGAAAAGTCCTGTAAGGATTGTTCCCAGGCAACCGCAAACGCCGTGTACGGACGATGCGCCTACGGGGTCGTCAATCTTCAGCACATGGTCGATAAAGTCGACTGCAAATATCATTACCACGCCGCAAATAGCACCGATAAGTACAGACCCGAAAGGCGATACCAGGTCACATCCCGCCGTGATGCCCACCAGTCCTGCCAGCACACCGTTCAGCGTGAGGGACAAGGAAGGTTTGCCATACTTCATCCAACTAGCCACCAGTGCGAAGAATCCTCCTGCACAAGCTGCCAGGTTGGTGGTGAGGAACACATGCGAAATGGCCGTCTGGTCTCCACTTGTTGCCGCTGCCAACTGCGAACCGGGGTTGAACCCGAACCAGCCGAACCAAAGGATAAACACGCCCAGGCAGGCAAGCGTCAAACTATGACCGGGGATGGCTCTTGATTTGCCGTCTTTCCCGTATTTGCCAATACGCGGCCCCAGAATGGCGGCGCCCACCAGGGCAATCCATCCACCTACGGAGTGAACCACCGTAGAGCCGGCAAAGTCATGGAAAGTAGTGCCGAACGTCCTCATCATAAAGGAGCCTTCATCTCCGTTCATCAGCCATCCGCCGCCCCAGGTCCAGTGGCCGGAAACCGGATAAATGAGCACGCTGATAAAGATAGTATAGACCAGATACATGGAGAACTTGGTACGTTCTGCCATGGCACCGGACACGATGGTGGCCGCCGTGGCGCAGAATACAGTCTGGAAAATCAGGAAGCCTTCGATGGGCAATCCGTTATCGATGATTTTGTCCATCGCCTCCAAGTTTAAAAAATGGGGGGCGCCCACAAAACCGCCTATGCCGAACATCAGCCCGAAGCCGATGAACCAGAACAGGACGGAGCCGAACATGAAGTCTACCAGATTTTTCATCAGCACGTTGGCCGTGTTCTTGGTACGGATGAATCCGGCTTCTACCAAGGCGAATCCCGGTTGCATGAAGAATACCAGCATGGCAGCAAGTAGCATCCATACAGTGTTGAGTCCGGTAGCAAGTTCGCCCAGGGCCCCGGCGGTTGCATCGGGCGCCGCGGTGGTGGCTGCCACGCCTGCATCTTGCGCCCAAAGGCCGGCGGGGAGCATAAATAAGAGTATAGTATCCATAATTTTTCTCGTTTACGTTGTAGTATTGTTTTATTCCCGACTTTACTTTTGCCGGTAAAGGGAAGTAGCTTGCGCTTATTTTTCCTGTTCTGCATTATACAGGGCTATGTCGCCCCGCTCGCCCGTGCGTATGCGGACGGCGTCTTCAATGGGGATGACAAAAATACGTCCGTCGCCTATCTCGCCGGTGTGCGCCGCCTTGATGATGGCTTGCACTGTTTTCTCCACATTCTTTTCGCGCACCACGATGGAAACCAGGATTCTTTCAATCGAACTGGTATCATACACCACGCCACGGTAGATACGTCCCTGGCGTGCTTTGCCAATGCCTCTTACATCGTAGTAGGAAAACCATTCGATGTCGGCTTCGAGCAACGCGTCCTTTACGTCCTCGAACTTGGTCTTACGGATAATAGCCTCAATTTTCTTCATTGTTGTACTTGTAATTTATATGTTCCAATCTTTTTACCTTTTTAAAAACTGATACCTCTCTCTATTGTGTCGTTATGTCTGAATTTGTTATTGTATCTGCATTTTCTGCACTTCCTGTCAGAAACTCAGTCCGAATACGAAATAGGCCCCTTCGGTGCGCGGATTCACCGTCACCTTGGCGAAGGCGGGGACTGAGAATGAGTCTGTAATCTTGATTTCCTTGGATGCCCCAAGGCTGATGTCGCATACGGCGAACCCGTCCGAACCACTGCATTCCGGATCTGCGGACACGTTATAGAAGTCATTGGCCCATGGCGTGGCTCCTATTTCTGCTGTCCAGTCCAGGCCTGCCAGTTTGAAGGGGGCGGCGAGTGATATGTAAGAGGAATATGCCCGGTCGCCGTCCTTGTTCACCCCGTCGGCACCTGCAAAGTTGGTGTACCAGTTCACTGCCAGCGGACCGAAATCGTAGCCTATCTGCGCTTCGAATACATGGCTGGTATGGTGCGTGCCATAGTGGAAATAACCGGGACCGCCATTGAACCAGTAGTCTGTCACCGAAATGCTGAAACCGCCGGTGCAGTAGCCCAGCGTCAGGTCCAGTTCTTTCGTATCAGCGGACTCAATGCCTGCGGATCCCCATGCACCGAGCGAAAACCCTTTGTAGGCTACGGACAATGACGGCTGTATGCTTACGCCTCCCAAATCCTGCCCGCGCCAAATATAGCCGCTTACCAAGTCAGCTCCTACACTGGCTTCCACCTTGTCTTGAGCGATGCTCGTTGCCGGCACTACCATGGACATGCCTAATAGCAATGCCGTTTCCTTAAAATTCATCTTCATAGCTTTTTACCTTTTAATTAATAATAGTGAGTATGTCATATTTTATATACCTATTGGCTTGATTGATGTAAGTCCGGTGCAAGCACACAGTGCTTCAAGGTGTTGCCGTGTACAGCTCAGAGCAACCATTTCCTGATCCGTTTCATGGCTTCTTCGCAATCCGCCCGCTCTCCGAAAGCGGTCAAGCGGATATACCCTTCACCACTGGGACCGAAGCCTACTCCCGGGGTGCCCACTACATTGGCTTCATACAGCATCTGTTCAAAGAATTTCCACGAGCTTACCTCGCCCGGCGCCTTCACCCACAGGTAGGGGGCGTTCTCTCCGCCGAAAACGTTGAGTCCTGTACTTTCCAACGCTTCTTTCATGATGCGGGCGTTAGCCATATAATACTGTATGATGGCTTTCACTTGCTTTTTGCCTTCGGGGGTATAGATCGCTTCGGCACCACGCTGGGTGATATAGGATGTGCCGTTGAACTTGGTGCACTGGCGACGGTTCCACATCCGGTTCAGCGGAATGCGCTCTCCTTCCAGCGTGGCGGCTGTGAGTTCTTTCGGTACGACGGTGTACCCGCAACGCACCCCGGTGAATCCGGCTGTCTTCGAGAAACTGCGAAATTCTATCGCTACTTTCTTCGCTCCTTTTATCTCATAAATGGAGTGAGGAATGTCCGGGTCTTGTATGTAGGCCTCGTAGGCAGCATCGTAAAGGATGAGGGTATCATTTTCCAATGCATAGTTCACCCACTTTTTCAGTTCGGCCTTGCTAATGACCGTCCCCGTAGGGTTATTGGGATAGCAGAGGTATAGGATATCTATCCTGCGGTCGGGGATTTCGGGCACGAAATTATTCTCGCTCAGGCAAGGCAAGTATACCACGTTGCTCCATCGCCCGTCTTCCAGTATCCCGGCGCGGCCGCACATTACGTTCGAGTCGATGTATACGGGGTAGATGGGGTCTGTCACGCCGATGCTGTTGTCGTGGCGAAGGATGTCTCCGATATTTCCCGTATCGCTCTTGGCGCCGTCGCTGATAAAGACTTCACCGGGTTCCAGATGGACGCCGCGCGGAGCGTAATCGTTCCTGATGACGGCATCTATCAGGAAATCATAGCCTTGTTCGGGACCGTAACCGTGGAATGTCTCTTTGTTTGCCAGCTCGTCTACTGCCTTATGCATGGCTTCGATGGAAGCTTGAGGCAGCGGGCGGGTTACATCTCCGATGCCCAGGCGGATGAGGTCCGTTTTGGGATGAGAGACTTTGAATGCATTTACCTTTTTGGCAATGTCCGAAAACAAGTAATTGTTTGGTAGTTTTAAAAAATGTTCGTTTACTAGTGCCATCGCTGTTATTGTTTTTATCGTTGTTTTAAGTTTTTCAAAATCAGTATCACATCTCTATTTCGCCTTCGAAAACCTTTCCGGCCGGACCGGTCATGTATACATGTCCGTCTTTCTCGTCCCAGTGGATGTGGAGATCGCCTCCGTCCATCCTTACCCACGATTTTCGTCCGGCTTTATGGTTCAGTACGGCCGCCACGGCGGTGGCGCAGGCCCCTGTTCCGCAAGCCATTGTGATGCCCGAACCTCTTTCCCACACTCTCATCCGTAGGGATTGGTCCGGCAATATTTCTACAAATTCCACATTGGTCCGCTCAGGAAAAAGCGGATGATTTTCCAGTTTCGGGCCAACCGCGGGCAAATCCACCTCTTTTATATCATCTACGAAAATGACAACATGCGGATTTCCCATGCAGACGAATGTTCCTTTGTATTCTTTTCCATCGGCCAGGATAGTTTCTGCCAGCATTCCACCGGTTTTCATAGCTATCTGTCCGGGGTTTGATAGCAGGGGCGTACCCATATCTACGGTTACATCCTTCACCACCCCGTTGCCTGTATGAAGTTTCAGGATTTTGATTCCCGAAAGGGTTTCCAGCGTGATCACCTCCTTATCCGTCAGTCCTTTCTCGTATACATATTTGCCTATGCAGCGCGAGGCATTTCCACACATCATGGCTTCGGAGCCGTCTGCATTGAATATACGCATACTGAAATCCGCTTTTTCGGATGCTCCAATCAGTACCAGACCGTCTGCACCGATACCGGTATGATAAGCGCTCCATTTTCTGGCGGCTTTTATCGGATCTTGCAGCGGAGAAGACAAGGTATTTACATAGATATAATCATTACCGGTTCCTTGCATCTTGGTAAACTTGATAGTTGTTGCCATTTTGATTAATACTTATCTATTGTAGTTTCCTTTTGCTTTTAATTCCGTGCAAATATATATCTTTTTGATATTTTATAAGATATAATTGTTTCTATTTTCTTATTTATTTTCATTCTAATAACAAATAGAAACAGAAGCGTTTATTTTTTCTTTCAAATTGCATCAAAACAAGGGTAGATAGTTTTGAATTGTAAGTCAATAGGTCGTTATATGATTGGGGAATGTAATATTCCCATTATTATATCCGATCGATTGACTATAAAGGGGATATGCCGTCATAAATACAATCTATATGAATAAAAGAAATGCCCAAACTTACAATTTAAAAGTATTTTTCATAATCTAGATTTCAAATATTAAATAGACACGTCATATATACAACAAACTGTAATACAAAGACGCAAGACTGCATCTTTGTATCAAAAGAAAGCATCAACTCTTCATCAAAAAGAAATAAATTACCTACTTTTGCAGAACAATATGAAATACAAACCAACATTATTATAAACTAAAGATAGCAATAATGGTAAAAACAGAGCAAACAGGTCTTTATGACGCAACCAACGAACATGACGCTTGCGGCGTAGGCATGGTAGTCAACATTCATGGCAACAAGTCGCATGAACTGGTAGACTCCGCATTAAAGGTATTGGAAAACATGCGCCACCGAGGCGCAGAAGGAGCCGATAACAAAACCGGCGACGGAGCCGGAATCATGCTACAGATTCCCCACGAATTCATCCTCCTGCAAGGCATCCCCGTACCCGAAAAAGGAAAATACGGAACCGGACTCGTATTTCTGCCCAAAGACGAAAAAGAGCAGGCCGGCATCCTAAGCATTATGATTGAAGAAATAGAACGCGAAGGACTTACCTTGATGCACCTGCGCAATGTGCCCACCAACCCCGCCTGCCTGGGAAAGGACGCACGGGCCACCGAACCGGACATCAAACAGGTATTCATCACCGGAGTGACAGATGCGGACAGCCTGGAACGCACCCTCTACATCATCCGCAAGAAGATAGAAAAGCGCGTGCGGCACACGGACTTCTACATCGTTTCGCTATCGGCAAAAAACATTATATATAAAGGTATGCTCTCGTCCATGCAAGTGCGCGAGTACTTCCCGGACCTGACGCAACCCTACTTTACCAGCGGATTGGCATTGGTACACTCCCGTTTCAGCACCAACACATTTCCTACATGGAGCCTCGCCCAACCGTTCCGTTTGTTAGCGCACAACGGCGAAATCAATACCATCCGCGGTAACCGGGGTTGGATGGAGGCGCGCGAAAGTGTCCTTTCCTCTCCGGCATTGGGGGATGTCAAAGACATCCGTCCCATTATCCAGCCGGGCATGAGCGACAGTGCCTCACTGGACAATGTGCTGGAATTTTTTGTGATGTCGGGACTGAGCCTGCCCCATGCCATGGCGATGCTGGTACCCGAATCGTTCAACGACAAAAACCCCATCAGTGAAGATTTGAAAGCGTTTTACGAATATCACTCCATCCTGATGGAACCTTGGGACGGGCCTGCCGCACTGCTGTTCAGTGACGGACGCTATGCCGGAGGGATGCTGGACCGCAACGGCCTGCGCCCTGCCCGTTACCTCATTACCAATAATGACATGATGGTAGTGGCCAGTGAAGTAGGCGTGATGGATTTCGAACCGGGAGAGATTAAAGAAAAAGGGCGTCTGCAACCGGGAAAAATACTGATGATTGATACCGAACAGGGTAAAATATATTATGACGGTGAGCTGAAAGAACAACTGGCATCGGCACGCCCCTATCGCGCCTGGCTGTCTGCCAACCGCATCGAGCTCGATACCTTGAAAAGCGGACGCAAGATAGACAACCGGATAGACGGCTATGACCGTATGCTGCGTACCTTCGGCTTCTCGCGCGAGGATATAGAACGCACCCTCATGCCGATGTGCAACACAGGGGCCGAACCCATCGCCTCTATGGGTAACGACACGCCGCTGGCCGTCCTTTCGGACAGGGCGCAGTTGCTGTTCAACTATTTCCGGCAACAGTTTGCCCAAGTGACCAATCCCGCCATCGACCCTATCCGTGAAGAGTTAATCATGTCGCTCACCGAGTACATCGGGGCCGTGGGAATGAATATCCTGGTGCCCAGCGAAAGCCATTGCAAAATGGTACGCCTGCCCCATCCCGTGCTGAACAACACCCAACTGGACATCCTCTGCAACATCCGGTATAAAGGATTCAATACCGTGAAACTCCCTATCGTATTCGAGGTGAGCAAGGGAAAAGCCGGATTGCAAGAGGCCCTGAACGACCTGTGCAAAAAAGCCGAGCAATCCGTTACGGACGGAGTGAACTATATCATTCTGAGCGACCGTTTTGTGGACGACACCCATGCCGCCATCCCATCACTGCTGGCGGTTAGCGCTGTCCATCATCACCTCATCTCCGTTCAGAAACGCGTGCAAACCGCATTGATTGTAGAAAGCGGCGAGATTCGCGAGGTGATGCACGCCGCCCTGTTGCTGGGATATGGCGCCAGTGCCATCAATCCCTATATGGCCTTCGCCGTACTGGATGAACTGGTGAGGAAAGGCGATGTGCAGATGAATTACGAAACGGCCGAAAAAAATTATATCAAGGCCATCCGCAAGGGCTTGTTCAAGATCATGAGCAAGATGGGCATTTCTACGATCCGTTCCTACCGGGGCGCAAAGATTTTTGAAGCCGTAGGGATCAGTGAGGAATTACTGAGAAGCTATTTCGGCACACAGACATCCAGCATCGGAGGCATCCGTCTGGAAGAAGTCGCCAGAAACGCCATCGCCCTGCACGATGCCGGATTCGCTGCAAAAGAAGTGAGCGACATTTTACCGCACAACGGACTGTTCTCTTTCCGCAAAGACAGAGAACGGCACGCCTGGAATCCGGAAACCATCTCCACCCTGCAACTGGCCACCCGGCTGGGCAGCTACAAGAAGTTCAAGGAATTCACCTCCATGGTAGATGGAAAAGATTCCCCCCTCTTCCTGCGCGACTTCTTCGGGCACAAGCGAAACCCCATTGATTTGGAAAAGGTGGAGCCGGTAGAAAACATCGTGAAACATTTCGTGACAGGAGCCATGTCCTTCGGCGCTATCAGCAAGGAGACACATGAGGCGCTGGCACTGGCCATGAACAAACTGGGCGCACGCAGCAATACGGGTGAAGGAGGTGAGGACAGCGACCGCATTACCGGCACTTACCAGGGTATCTCACTTTGCAGCAAGACCAAGCAGATAGCATCGGGACGCTTCGGAGTCACCGCCGAATACCTGGTCCATGCCGAAGAGATCCAGATAAAGGTGGCCCAAGGCGCCAAGCCGGGAGAAGGAGGACAACTGCCTGGATTCAAGGTAGATGAGGTGATTGCCAAAACCCGCCACTCCATTCCGGGCATCTCGCTCATTTCCCCTCCACCCCACCATGACATTTATTCCATCGAAGATTTGGCCCAGTTGATTTTCGACCTGAAAAACGTAAACCCGCAGGCACGGATCAGCGTGAAACTGGTAGCCGAAAGCGGCGTGGGAACCATTGCCGCCGGAGTAGCCAAAGCGAAAGCCGACCTGATTGTCATCTCGGGAGCGGAAGGAGGAACCGGCGCATCGCCTGCATCGAGTATGCGGTATGCAGGTATCTCGCCCGAAATAGGACTAAGCGAGACGCAACAGACCTTGGTATTGAACGGACTCCGCGGACAAGTGAAACTGCAAGTGGACGGACAGTTGAAAACCGGACGGGACATTATCAACATGGCTTTGCTGGGTGCGGAAGAATTCGGTTTCGGTACCACCGCATTGATTGTGCTGGGATGCGTCATGATGCGCAAATGCCACACCAACACCTGTCCCGTAGGCGTGGCCACCCAAGACCCCGAACTCCGCAAACGTTTCCGCGGACACTATGAATATGTAGTGAATTATTTTACTTTCCTGGCACAGGAAGTACGCGAATATCTGGCCGAAATGGGATTCACCCGGTTGGAGGATATCATCGGACGGACAGACCTGATTGAAATACAACAAGCGCCAAGTGAGAAGAAATCCTCACTGCTGGATTTCAGCAGACTGCTACACCGGGTGGACAACGGGGCCGCCATACATCATGTCATGGAACAGAAGCACGACATTGCCCATGTGAAGGATGTAACCATACTGGCCGCCGCCAGGGATGCCATAGAAAACGGAAAAGAAATTTCCCTGGAATACACCATCGCCAATACGGACCGTTCGGTAGGCGCCATGCTGGCAGGAGCGGTTGCCAAGAAATACGGGCAGGCAGGACTTCCGGAACAGACCATCCACATCAAATTCAAAGGTTCGGCAGGCCAAAGTTTCGGTGCGTTCCTGACCCACGGCATCAGTTTCAAGCTGGAAGGCGAAGCGAATGACTATCTGGGAAAAGGACTGAGCGGCGGACGCATTGCGGTACTGCCCCCCGTGCGCAGCAATTTCGATGCGGAAAAGAATACCATCGCCGGAAACACCCTGCTGTATGGCGCTACTGACGGCGAGGTGTATATCAACGGACGGGTGGGCGAACGCTTCGCCGTCCGCAATTCCGGTGTGACGGCCGTGGTAGAGGGTGTAGGCGACCACTGTTGCGAATACATGACCGGAGGACGGGTCGTGGTACTGGGGGAAACCGGACGGAATTTCGCTGCCGGGATGAGTGGCGGCGTGGCTTACGTGTGGGACAAGAACCACAACTTCGATTATTTCTGCAACATGGAGATGGTGGAGCTCTCGCTTATCGAGGAGGCATCTTACCGGAAGGAACTGCATGAACTGATCCGTCAGCATTACCTCTATACCGGCTCCAAACTGGCAAGAACGATGTTGGATGACTGGAATCGCTATGTGGATGAATTTATTCAGGTAGTACCTATCGAATATAAACGAGTATTGCAAGAAGAACAAATGCGTAAGCTGCAACAAAAAATAGCTGATGTACAAAGAGATTATTAACGACAAAAGAAATACAACAAAGATATGGGAAATCCAAAAGCATTTTTAACTATACCGCGTCAGGAAGCGGGCTACCGTCCCATCCACGACCGGATATCAGATTATAGCGAGGTAGAACAGACTCTGAACAGCCGTGACCGGAAACTTCAAGCCTCACGCTGCATGGACTGCGGCGTTCCCTTCTGCCACTGGGCTTGTCCGCTGGGCAACAAGCAGCCCGAATTTCAAGATGCCCTCTACAAAGGCAAATGGGAGGAAGCTTACAAGATATTGAACGAAACCAACGATTTTCCTGAGTTCACCGGCCGCATCTGCCCCGCCCTCTGCGAAAAGAGTTGCGTGCTGAAACTGAGCATGGACTCTCCCGTCACCATCCGCGAGAACGAAGCGGCCATTGCCGAAGCAGCCTTCCGCGAAGGTTACATCAAGCCCCGGAACATTGAACGCAACGGACGGAAAGTAGCCATTATCGGCGCCGGTCCCGCCGGACTGGCCGCCGCCAACCAGCTCAACGGAAAAGGGTACACAGTGACCGTCTTCGACAAGAATGAGGCTCCCGGCGGCCTGCTACGTTACGGCATCCCCAACTTCAAGCTGCACAAGCCCATCATCGACCGCCGTATCCGGGTGATGGAAGAAGAAGGCATCCACTTCAAAATGAACAACGATGTGGATGTGCGGCAACTCCCCGAAGGTTTTGACGCCTACTGCATCTGCACCGGAGCTCCGACCGCCCGTGACCTCCCTGTCCCCGGACGCGAACTGAAAGGCATCCACCCGGCACTGGACATGCTGGCGCAACAAAACCGTATCCTTGCCGGCATGACGTTCCCGAAAGAACAACTGGTTACTGCCAAAGGGAAGAAAGTACTGGTCATCGGCGGAGGGGATACCGGCAGCGACTGCATAGGGACCAGCAACCGGCAAGGTGCCGTAAGCGTCACCCAAATAGAAATCATGCCCCAGCCGCCCGTAGGACAGAATCCTGCCACTCCATGGCCCCAATTCCCCATCGTACTGAAAACTACCTCTTCCCACGAAGAAGGGTGCAGCCGCCTATGGTCTCTCGCCACCCGTAAGTTTTTAGGCAAAAACGGTAAAGTGTGCGGTGTGGAAGTGGAACAGGTGGAATGGACTCCGAGTCCCGACGGCGGCCGCCCTGCCATGAAACCCACCGGAAAGGTGGAAGTGATTGAAGCCGACCTGGTTCTTCTGGCAATGGGCTTCTTAAAACCCGAACATCCCCAATTCACCGAAAACGTATTCGTAGCCGGCGATGCGGCAAGCGGAGCCAGCCTGGTGGTACGCGCCATTGCCAGCGGACGGAAAGCGGCAACGGACATAGACAGTTATCTCAATAAATAAATCAACAAATACAATTATGTGTGGAATCGTAGGAATATTCAAGATAAAGCAACAAACGCAAGAGTTGCGTCAGAAGGCATTGAAAATGTCACAAAAGCTCCGCCATCGCGGGCCGGACTGGAGCGGCATCTACGTAGGCGACTCTGCCATCCTGGCCCATGAACGCCTCTCCATCGTAGACCCTCAAAGCGGAGGGCAACCCCTATATAGTCCCGACCGGAAACAAATCCTCGCCGTGAACGGAGAAATCTACAACCATCGGGATGTTCGTGCAAAGTACGCCGGAAAATATGATTTCCAAACCGGCAGCGACTGCGAAGTCATCCTTGCCCTTTACCGTGACAAAGGTATTCACTTCCTCGAAGACCTGAACGGCATCTTCGCCTTCGCCCTTTATGATGAGGAGAAAGACGATTTCCTCATTGCCCGCGACCCCATCGGAGTCATACCTTTATATATAGGTAAGGATAAGGACGGCAAAATATACTGCGCCAGCGAGTTGAAAGCCCTCGAAGGGTTCTGTGATGAATACGAACCCTTCCTTCCCGGCCATTACTATTGGGGAAAAGAAGGCAAGATGACCCGCTGGTACGTCCGCGACTGGTTTGAATACGAAGCCGTGAAAAACAACAATGCCTATTCCCAGGACATACACGACGGACTGGAAGAGGCCGTTAAACGCCAACTGATGAGTGATGTGCCCTACGGCGTACTTCTTTCCGGCGGTCTGGACAGTTCCGTCATCTCTGCCATTGCCAAGAAATATGCAGGCAAACGGGTAGAAACCGACAATAAAAAAGATGCCTGGTGGCCTCAGCTCCATTCCTTTGCTATCGGTCTGGAAGGTGCGCCCGACCTGATAAAAGCCCGCGAAGTGGCCCGCTTTATCGGAACCGTGCATCATGAAATCCACTATACCATCCAAGAAGGATTGGACGCTATCCGCGACGTCATTTACTACATCGAGACTTACGATGTCACCACCGTTCGCGCCTCTACCCCGATGTATTTGCTGGCACGCGTCATTAAAAGCATGGGAATCAAAATGGTGCTGAGTGGCGAAGGAGCTGATGAAGTGTTCGGCGGCTATCTCTATTTCCACAAAGCCCCTACAGCCCAAGCCTTTCATGAAGAAACCGTGCGTAAACTAGGCAAGCTCCACCTCTATGACTGCCTCCGTGCCAATAAATCCCTCGCAGCATGGGGAGTGGAAGGCCGAGTGCCTTTCCTGGACAAAGATTTTCTGGACATAGCCATGCGCCTCAATCCCGAGGCAAAGATGTGCCCCGGAAGCACCATTGAAAAGAAAATCGTCCGCAAAGCCTTTGCAGACATGTTGCCCGACAGTGTAGCATGGCGACAGAAAGAGCAGTTCAGCGACGGCGTGGGCTATAGTTGGATTGATACACTGAAAGCCCTTACCGCCGAAGCCGTCAGTGACGAGCAAATGGCGCACGCAGCCGAACGGTTTCCTATCAATACGCCGCAAAACAAGGAAGAATACTACTATCGCAGCATCTTCCAGGAGCACTTTCCCAGCGAAAGCGCAGCCCGCAGCGTGCCAAGCGTGCCCAGTGTAGCATGTTCTACAGCCGAAGCCCTTACATGGGACGCCGCCTTCAAGAACATGAACGAACCAAGCGGACGGGCCGTGAAGGGAGTGCACGAAGAAGCATATGATTCATAATATGGCAACGTGAGTCTGATTCCAACAATTTCATGCATACAAAGAAGAGATGCTTTGCACCCCGAAATCTTGCGCGGCCTTGCCTTCGAAAAGAGGAAGGCTGCGCGGTGCTTTTGCCAACGTTTTCGAAATAGAGTGGAAAAAACAGCCCTTTCCATGCCGGGTATCAGAAAAAAATGGTGTAGCTTTGTATAGCTATAAAAAAGAGAAGAAGAAAGATGGAAACAAAAAAAGCGCCTCAAATCCCTTACGGCATCTCGGACTTTGTGCGGATGCGGACTGAAAATTATTATTATGTGGACAAGACCATGTATTTGCCCCTGATTGAAGATACAGCCAGCTATATCTTTATGATACGTCCGCGCCGTTTCGGAAAAAGCCTTTTCCTAAGCATAATGAAAGCCTACTATGACATTTTGCAAAAAGACCGTTTCGAAAGTTATTCAGCGGACTATGAATAGGTAAGAATTCCACCGACCAGCGCAACCGTTTCCAGATGATTTATTTTGATTTCTCAAAGGCAGGGGTTTCATTGGAAAGACTGGAAAAATGTTTTGAGACTTATTGCAATGTTGTCCTCTACCTGTTCATAAAGGATTACGCTTCTTTTTATTATGATAATTTTGAAGAAAAGTGCTGTATCTGGCTCAAGGAACCACGTTACATAAAGTCCTGATACAGTTCAAAGGATGGGAAGTGGTGAGAAGTGAAAAAGATACACATTAAAAACACAATTAACAGATAAAATAATGAAAACACCTTTTATTCCTAAATTGATTCTCCTTTTTATCCTATTTTTTCTTTATTCTGCTGGATATGCACAACAACGGGATTCAGTAACCATACGCGGACAAGTAACAGATTATAACGGACAACCCATTGACAGTTGTTCCATCTTTTGGCAGAGCCCCTCTTTTGATGACATTAAACAAGCCATCACTGACAAAAACGGATACTACACCACCCGTATTCCTAAAGGAAAGTATCAAAGTATGGGAGCTATCAATATGTCTACCTACCCACATACCGTAAAACCCGGACTAGCGGAAAAAGACCAACGTCTCGAATTTTGGGCATGGAATTTCATTGCCGATCGTGATACCACTCTCAACATTCGCTATCATCGTATGGAAGTCTATGGACTACGTATTTTCCACATCCCTGGAGGCATGCCCACCTATCAGATATATGTTCGACCCATGAGTCTGACCCGCACCCTGCAATGGCAAAAAGAAGAAAAATCCTCACTTGTACATGCACAGGATCTTAGCAAGATTGAGCAAACAGGTTTAAGCAAACAAGCCAAAGGCGTTTTGCTGGCACCATCGGCTGACAAATTAAAAGCTATCGTTTGGATAGATGGAGAAGAAGTACCTGTTCTGATGAAACAAGAGATAAAAGAGTACTTCGATGCTACTGAATACGGTAATGCCTATCTGCTGACCGTGGATATGCCTAAACACCAGAAAAATATTCTCCCCTACCGAATATTTAAAGTAGAGTTAACTGATTTAGAAAATGGTGACCGTGGAGAAGGGCTTTATTATATGGAAAAAGAGAACTATATAAAATAAAAAGAAGCGGTATTCTACCGCTTCTTGAGCCGAAACCGGGACTCGAACCCGGGACCTATTCATTACGAATGAATTGCTCTACCAACTGAGCCATTTCGGCAACTGTTTTTTCTGCAATATCGGGTGCTTTTCTGAAAAAGCGTTGCAAATATATATCTTTCTTTCGAAATAAAGAAACTAAAAGCGGATAATTTTTCAGTTATCCGATTTTGTTATGTCAATTGATGCCGGATTTATTGGTAGGCTTCTTCATGTATCCCTTTCATGGCCCATCCGCTTGGTTCGTTTATGTTCTTGAAAGCGGTATCCCACGTAAGAGCTTCAACGGTAGAATTGTTTTCTTTTATGTAAAGATTATAACATCAAGGCGTAAAAACTATTTTACACTAATTGCTCTCCTCATCAAACACCCGTGATATACTGAAATTTACCCACTCCATACCCAAACAATTCAATATCCGTCAAAGTTTGATGGTCTTTACCTTACCCGGAATGATGGTCAGATGCACCGTTCCATCCTTTT
>OIJT01000035.1_pt1 | contig 53516 bp, 47 predicted proteins | sample 1583631 | NCBI WGS metagenome assembly OIJT01 (sample SAMN02674707, study PRJEB24791) | human gut metagenome, SKBSTL064 | isolation source: stool | host: Homo sapiens | place: USA
CCGAAAGAAATCCCTGGCGCATATCATCAAAGGAACCTTTCGCAGTGATCATAAGTACAGGTATCTGATATCCTGCTGAACGGAGTTCCGACACCAGTTCATAACCATCCATAACCGGCATCATAATATCAGAAATGATCAGATCAATATATTCCTTAACCAATACTTCTAATGCCTCTGCTCCATCCGATGCACTTTTGACTTGATATCCATTCTTCTCAAGCACTTTTTGGAATAGCTGGCTTAATTCTTTATCATCTTCTACAATCAATATTTGAAACACGTTTTCCTTCCTCCTTATTAAAACAGATACCTTGCCCATCCAAGCAGATGCTGTACCAAAAATATTTTTCTCTGACGTTTCTTTGTTAATTCGATTGGCTCTACATGATATGGATCACGATAGGTTCCATCTTCCAATACCTGGCGGGACACTCTTTCATAGTCCATCATGCCCTCTTCCAACTGTTTATTAATATCTTTACTGCGAATTACAAGCATCAGTTCCGTATCCAGATATGCACTTCTCATGTCCATATTAAAGGAACCGATTACAGACAGATCATCGTCAATCAGAATACTTTTTCCGTGGTATGAATAACCGCCTTCATATTCCCAGATATTAATTCCTGTACTTAAGATTCTATTTCTGTTTTTCGCATAATCGGCAGCCCCAAATGGATTCCCATTATTCGCAACTGAATTTGTCATGATAGAAAAATCTGAAACGTTCTCTGCAATCTCCTCCCATGTGTTATACATCATATCATTACAGATAATATATGGCGTGTGGATCTTCACACGATTTTTTGCATTTTTCATCAATTCTCCCAACTGATACCACACTACTGGTTCTTTGGAACCTGTGTGAATAGGATTTGACACTAATGCAATCTTTTCTGTCTCAAAAGTTTCGTCCGTGTAATCGGTATCGCAGATTCTTTCCTTATTCTCTTCAAAATATTTCTGATAGCCGTTCTGCAGCTCTAAAACTGCGTTCTTTACAGATTTTCTATTTGCCAGTTTTTTATTGTCATGAAAATAATCACTGTCTTCTTGTTCCCATATCGTTTCAAAATACTCTAACAACTGGTTAACTGAATTTTCTTTCTCAGGTTCATCGCAAACCACTAACACGTCTCTGTCATAGTTCTTATGTCCCGGAAAATCACCCAGGAAATAATTGTATGTATTTCTTCCCCCAAGAATATATCTCTTTCCATCTGCAATCAAATATTTATCATGCATTCTACCCATCATTTTCCACGGTTTCAACGGATTGGCCTTATTATACAGTTTAATTTCAACATTCTCATGGGAAGATAATCCATAGAAATACGGATTTCCTTCCATATCAATCCAGCTCTCCATTCCATCTACTAACAGACGAATATGTACACCTCTGTCTGCCGCATCATGCAGTGCTCCTAAGATCAATTTTCCACTTTCATCGGATTGAAATGCAAAAGTAGAAAGAATAATTTCCTTTTTTGCATTCTTGATCAAACGCACTCTTTGTAAAAGCGCTTCTGGATTCTTTTCTATGATTACTGCCCGTTCTGTATTTTCACTGCATTCGTTCCATGACCCATTTTTTGTTTCTTTTTTGGTTGTATTGGACACTTCCGGCTGCTTTTTATATGCAACGCAGATTCCGAGCAATTCATAAAAAGCCACACATAAAAAAACTGCCAGTATAACAAGAAGGATTTTACATATTTTATGCTTTTTCATTGTACATCATCTGATTTCTTTTTATTTCTTATTCTTATTCATTAGCAATACAATACAATGGAAAGCTCAATTTAACCTCAACAAGGTTTGTTTTTTCATCCATGCAAAATCTTCTTTGTACAACAGACTGTTAGATATAGCAAAAACGGCCTTTCAAAAACAGTTAACTTCTAAATCAACTGTTTTTTGAAAGGTCGTTTCATCAGATTCTTATAGCAATCCAGCAAATAATCTCATAAATAATTGTCCCAGTCGCAAATATGCACTTCGTCCGGTTTGATATTGGTCTGTCACATCACGACATTCTCCCATCGTTCTTATCAGATCATTTTTTATTTCCACAACTGCCTGACAATCTGCCATAAAACAGCCGTTTTCAAAATGGTGATATAAACTTCGATAATCCAAATTAATTGTTCCACAAGTTGCCATACAGTCATCTGCCACACTCATTTTTGCATGACAGAAACCAGGAGTCCACTCATAAACACGAACACCATGTTTAACTAATCCATGATAAAAAGAACGAGTTACATTATAAATGAATTTTTTATCAGGGATACCAGGTGTGATAATTCTCACGTCTACCCCTCGCTTAGCAGCCAGACATAACGCATGCGTCATTTCATCTGTTATGATTAGATATGGAGTCATAAACCAACAATACTTTTCAGCTTTATTTATCATACTGATATAAACTTCTTCTCCGACCTGCTCATTATCCATAGGACTGTCTGCATAAGGCTGAACAAAACCTGTTTGCTGTGCTTTATAATCGTAATGAATAATGTATTTACTAAAATCAGTATCATTCGTAGCTTTTTCACTAACAGCATTCCACATTTCTAAAAATGTCACTGTAAGCGACTGAACAGCATCTCCTTCTAAACGAATACCTGTATCTTTCCACTGTCCATACGGGTGTGTGTAATTAAAATATTCGTTTGCTAGATTATATCCACCTGTAAATCCGACTTTTCCATCAATAACTGTTATTTTTCTATGATCACGATTGTTCAAAAACAGATTTAAACCTGGCATAAACGGATTGAATACACGGCAATGAATTCCTATTGTCTCCATTTTTTTCACAAAATCTGTGTTAATAAAGCCTATAGAACCCATATCATCGTAGAATACTCTAACTTCCACACCTGCTTTTACTCGCTCTTCCAGAACATCTTGAATCTTATGCCATGCTTCAGCGTCTTCTATCGCATGATATTCCATAAAGATAAACTTTTGTGCTTTCTCCAAATCCTTAAGCTGTGCCTCTAATCCTTTCACTGCTTCATCAAAATACACAATATCCGTATTCTGATAGATTGGATACTGCGAATTTCTTTGTATGTAACTTGCTATATTTCCTGCCTTCGGAATCGTTTCGTTTATTCTGTTTAAGCACTCCTGATTATCGGAAAGCATTGGTAACAATTTGCTATCAATTTCTGCATATCGCTCACGCATTTTATGTGTGCCGCCATTCAAACCAATCAACAAATACAGGCCTACACCCATAATTGGGAAAATTAGAATTAAGATGACCCAAGGCATTTTCATAGAGGATGTCTTATCTGATGCATACAATCCCAAAACTAAAATTCCACTTAAAATCCTTGTAAATAGATTTATGATTTCTGCATATTCATTTAAGCGTGTTACAATAGTAATAATAAAAACTACTTCTAGAAGAATGCAGACTATGGAAAAACACAGCCGTTTTACCCCATTTTTTGTTTTTGCTTTGCCCTCTAAAGTATCTTGTTTCATATATATTCCGCCTTCCTACTTGCTCAGTTTTCTCCCTAAATTTCGTGGAACATACCAATTTTGTCTTTTATTCTCTGCATTTCATTATCTGCTTCAATGATAGCTTTTGCAGAATGAAGTAATTCTTCACTTATCTCATCATAGCCAGGCATTTCTTCAATTCCCTTTTTATAGCGAAGTTGATGTTCCAATGTTGCCCAGAAATCCATACCATTGGTTCGAATCTGTAATTCTACACGCATAGGTGTTTTACCCTTAGCAAAAAATACTGGTATTTCAACAATCATATGATAGCTTCGATAACCATTCGATTTTGGATTTTTTATATAATCTTTTATTTCAATAACTTTAATATCATCCTGTTGGGTAATCAAATCTGATATCATATAAATATCGTCAATAAACGCACAAACTATTCGAACGCCTGCTACATCATTGAGATATGTCTGTATATTTTCTGTTGTAAATTCATATCCCATCTTCTGCAGTTTATTGTAAATACTATTGGGCTTCTTAATTCTTGTTTTTATAAAAGAAATAGGATTTCGATTGTTCTCAACTGAAAATTCATCATCCAAAACCTCAAGTTTAGTTTGTATCTCCCGAATAGCACAACGATACATCATCATTAAATTATAAAATTTTGTAGCATTATTTAAAAACTGTAGTGATTCCGGACTGTTCATCCTGAGTTTTGTTACTTCATCTTTTGTCATGGAACTTTCCTTTCTACCTCATCCCTGATTTCAAAACATTATTTATTTTGATAGTTGATTCGTTCTCCTTGAATTACTGGATAACAAATCATTTTATCACTATCCAGATTTTCTACATGCATATCTACTGCACTGATCTGATGGTTTTCATAAGTATTGTAATAATACCATCCTTATGGCAGACCGTGGTTACGAAAGTTTTAATACCTTTGCACACCTGATCCGGAAGGGAATGTATTTCGTTATCCGCATGAAAGAAATCAGCAGTAATGGTATCCTTTCCGCTTATGATTTGCCTGACAGCGAATTCGATACTCATATAAGAACAACACTTACCAGACGCCATACGAAAGAAACACTGGGGAATCCTAACACCTATAGCGGCAGTCACAGCATCCACATGAAAGCGTTCCCGGTAATGCTTGTTCATCTTTTTCGGCGAACCGGTATAGGTGATCAGCCACTGCTTGCCTTTACGGAGGCGCGCTTCCTTTCGCTCAGCCTTTGTCAGTTTCTTTTTCTTTGCCATTTGCGGAATCTCCCGGATTTTTTGCTGATGATTTCGGGTTACGCTTTTTCGGTGCTGTCAGCTCATGGCTCAAAGAAAGCAGGTCTTTGATGGCATCATCCAGCTCCGGTTTGCCGAGCTGAATACTGAGCCATTTTTCCTTGTTCATGTGATAGGCCGGAAAATAGCCGTCCTGCCCACGAAGAGAACCGATCAGCAGCGGATCGCTTTTCACATTAAGGACATCAATAATGCCTGCCTCCGGCAATCCCAACTTATCAGCAGATACTTCCAGAACCACACCATACCATTTGTTATTGTCTTTATGCCGCAGCACTGCATTCCAGTCATGCCAGGGATATTCCGGTTCTGTGCCGTACTGCTGACGTATCCATGTAAATAATTCTTGTCGTGTCATCTTTCAAGTTAATATTTTACGATAGAATCTTGTACGCTTGATGTATCGTGGAATTCTTATCCTGTACACTCGCATAAATTCAAGAATTTCCGCCAAATCAAATGCTTTCTCTTTCGACCAATCAGAATATTTCCTATGCTGAACCAGCCATACTCCAATCATGTAATAGTCCAGTGCATCCTCGTCATCTTCGCTCTGAATATCGTGACCACAGAGAAAGCGGTACTCGATCGGCGATTGTGCATAAAGCCTACGAAAACGCGCTTTGGATGCTTCTATATCATTCTTTGTCCATTTTCTATACACTCAGCAACCACCCCATCCTTTGATTTAAGATAAAATCATTCAATCCTCATACCATTCCTTATAGGCCAGTATCCTTATCCGTAATCGTTCTCTCCTGTAAATGATAATTTAGCGCAACAGCTCCGTCTGCTGTATGACTACTGGTTCACGCAATTTGACTTTCCAGACGAGAGCGGTAAGCCATACCGCTCATCTGGCGGGCAAATGGTGTGGAGCGATGATGCTAAAAAAGAGATACCTGCTAGTTGGAACAGCACAAAAATGTCAGATGCAATCGAAGGTATTCGTACAGGCTTAAACCCTCGGGATAATTTTAAGCTGGGCAGTGGTACGATCAAATACATCACAGTCAAAAATCTCCGCTCTGATGGTATTTTGGACTTTTCAGGGTGTGATACCATTGATGAAACTGCACGAGCGATAGTACATCGCCGTTCTGATGTATGTACTGGAGATATTTTGTTTGCGAGCATTGCTCCATTAGGTCGTTGCCATCTTGTTCAGGAACTTCCGCAAGATTGGGATATCAACGAATCTGTCTTCTCCATTCGCTGCAATAAAGCAACTGTTACGCCGGAATACCTTTACATGCACCTGCAGAGCGAAGCTTTTGTCAAGGAATCGACTGCATGCTCTACCGGTAGCGTTTTCAAGGGTATTCGAATCAACACTCTATTGGATAGCAGGGTGTTCTTACCGCCTATGCAGGTTATAGAGAAGTTTAGCCAGCAAACGAAGCCCCTTTTTTCGCTGCAATACAAGCTGAATAAAGAGATACAAGCCTTAACTCAGCTAAGAGATTGGCTTTTGCCAATGCTGATGAACGGTCAAGCCACCGTCAGCGACTAAGCCGCTAAATTATCATTTATCGCATTATTAGTTGAGATTTTCTTGTCTATGGCTCCTAAAATCCCAGCTATCCGGTCTTGCTGTTCTCGTTTCACAGCAGGAATCGTATAATTCGGAAAATCTTCAACAGATATTCTGTTGACAGTGCTACCCTTTATTGTATTACGTCTTATAAATGCGTCCCATTCGGGTGAACGAAAATAATAATATAACCACTTAGTATTGATTGCTTCGCTTCTGTTACGGATAACAGCAAGCCGCCGACCAAGACAGCCATAAAATCCCTTAGGGATAACAGCATATCGTCCCAATGTAGCTTCATATGAGAATACAATATCACCCTCCGTGGGGGTAACTCGCCGTGTCCATTTCTTATAATCCTCAACGGAGAGATGCGCAAAGTCAGCCTCGTTTAGCCTACCATCCTCCGTTATAGCATCAATTCCGAGATACACAGGTCCTGATTCTGTTTTTGTCGGAGTGGCGTGTGGTCCATCAATAATATCACACACATCTCTTAAAACTATTCTCTCCATTACAATCCTCTCTATCCAATGTATTTTTTGTGAGCCAGTTTGACATTGCTCTGTTTTACCATTGCATAATGCATTGTCGTGTCAATGCGCTGATGCCCGAGCAAATGTTGTAACTGTTCAATCGGCATTCCCTTGTCTATCGCCATCGTTGCAAGCGTCCTACGGAACTTATGCGGGTGTACCTTCGGTATGTCCAGACGTTTTCCAAGCTCACGAAGTCGCAACTCAATTCCGCCAATCGTCAGCCGTCTATGTGGAGACCGCAAGGAAACAAAAAGTGCCGGTTCACTGTCTGTTCGACTCTGCAAATAGTTTTGCAGATGAATCTTTGTTCTTGCGTCAAAGTAAACAATTCTTTCCTTGTCTCCTTTGCCGAAAACGACGCATTCTCGCTCGTCAAAGCGGATATCGTCTCGATTCAGTCGTACCATTTCTCCAACACGCATACCAGTAGAGGACAGCATATCGATCATTGCTAAATCCCGCAAGCTATCGCAGTTATCTCTCATCTTTTCGAGTGATTCATCAGAATAAGTCTCCTTGATGGTCGCAGCGGACTTCACCTTGTGAATCCGGCGTATCGGGCTTTTCAGAATATAGTCCTCATCCTCAAGCCATGTGAAAAAGCTGGATAGGATACGCCTGATGTTGTCTATCGTCACCTTGCTTGACTTCTTCTCAGCCTGATAGTCGGTGAGGTAAGCTCGCAAATCATCCGTTGTGATCTCCAACACCTGCTTTCCAATCTTATCTAGCATTGTACGAATCGTGGAAGCATAGTATTTCAGCGATTTTTCAGAACAACCTTCGACTTTCTTGGCTGCAATGAACAGCTCCTCAATCTTTCTATTTGAGGTATCGTCCTCCTTGGTTTCTGAACAGTCAACCGTTATAACTTCGACCTCTGAAAATGCAGCTGCAAGAACCTTTTGCAGATGTGCTGTCTGCGCATTATTCAGCACGGACAACATTCCTTGGATGATCTGATTAACTATTCGTTCTTTCATGTCGTTTCTCCTTCTGTTAAGAGAACGACAGCAACGGCAGTTCCTTATTTCTTCACTCTCGCCGTTGGTAAGAGTTTCTTTGTCCTATGCTAAATGATAATTTAGCGGCTTAATCGCTGATGGTGGCTTGACCGTTCATCAGCATGGGCAGTAGCCAGTCACGTAGGTGCTGAAGTTTTGATGTCTCTTCCAGATTGTTGTGCATAAATTCGTAGATAAGTGCTACGCGCTGATTGAATTGTGTAAGTATATCCTTTGAAGGTATCGGAACTAATAGATCACGTAATGTATCCTGACTTACATTCTTAAGGATAGATCCACCAGTTTGAGTGGCCGTACTTCCCTCTAACTGCTTCAAAAAAAGCATTAAGTAATGCTGCAAAATACTATCTATCGGAGTTGCGCAGATGATAAAACCACAGAAGATAATATCCTTACTGGGATTGTATAGGATTCTTGGTGCCCCTGGAATACCGCTTCGTGCTATGAGGATGCTTTCATTTGAAACGAGATATTTTTCTGCCTGCGTACAAGGAAGGCAAATTTCATCAAGTTCTCTTTCATCTAACAGAATTGATGAAGAAGATATATTGCGAACGTTAACAATATGATATGTTGTATCACCTGTGGTGTTTTTGTCATAGTTGATGCCATTTCGGAAGGAGCTAACTTCTCCAAGCGGCACCACACACCAACTTTCAGGAATTTTGCGTTTTAACCCGTTGTTCCACACCATTTGCCCGCCAGATGAGCGGTATGGCTTACCGCTCTCGTCTGGAAAGTCAAATTGCGTGAACCAATAGTCATAGAGCAGACGAAGCTGCTGAGCTAAATTATCATTTATTTTATTGTTCAGTGCTATTTTTCTATCAATCTTCTTGAAACATTCAGCAATTCGCCTCTGCTCATTCATTGGTGGAAGAATAACATCTGTATCCATTAGGTCACTAATGCGAATCTCTTGTATAATACTTCCTGTTGTATGCAGCGATGCCATTCTAACAAAATAATCACTCGCCATATACAGACATAGATAATCAGGTAAAATAATTTTCCGATTCACTCGTATTGAAAATATAGATTCGCCTATATCGTAGTCATCTGGTTTCTCACATATCAAATGACAATGTCCGATAGGAGCTCTGCTAGAAAACAATATGTCACCTACTTGGATATCAGACCTTCTATGGATAATTCTTTTTGCTTGTTCATCTATAAAGTCACATTTTGAAAAATCAATTGTGCCAAACTGTGTCAAGTTCTTTGCTGTAATATATTTGAGGCTACCATGGCCTAGAGAAAAATGGTTTCTCGGATTCAATCCAGTGTTAAGCTGCTTTATGCACTCACTGAATTTTAGAATTTGCCAGCCATTGGTTAATAATCTCTCATTGCCTATCATGCTAAATCGTCCCATCCTTATGCCATCTGTGAGCAAATTCAAATCTGCTCATACTTCACCCTCTTCAGCTGCTCCATAATCTCCTTTTGCAGAACGTTTCCTTCATCGAAGTAGCTCTGCAAATTCGATGTCAACTCCGACATTTTGCTCTCAAATTCTTCCTGCGTAAGCTCCACATACTCAACCTTAACATCAAAGTACTGACCGGCTGCAAGAGAGCACTTTTTCGCTTCAATATCCTCATAGCTTACAGCAACCGAAAAGTCCTCCACTGTCTTCTTGTTGAGAAAAGTATCGACAATCATATCAATCTCAGAAGGTGTCAGGCGAACCTTTTTGTTGTTGCCCTCTTGGTACTCCTCACCGAGCTTTGATGCATCGATTAGAATAACTTTATCTGAAGACTTTGAATTATCGAAGAACACAACGGATACATTCGTACCGGTATTTGCAAAAACATTGGACGGCATACTGATAACGCCATATACAAGTCTCTCGTTTACAATATGCTTCAGCAGTTTGCCCTCGACGCTGCTCTTTGCCGTGAGGAAACCAGTTGGAAGTACAATCGCAGCTTTTCCGTTTGGTTTCATCGAATTCAGCACATGCTGAAGGAAGCATGTGTAGATGGACATGCTCTCTTTTTTCTTCTTCGGCACATTTGGGATACCTGCCCAGAAACGGGCTGGCATAGCCGCAAGCGTCTCTCTTGTCTCAGAGAAATCCAAGTTGAATGGAGGGTTGCAGACCTCATAATCAAATTGCCGGAGAGACTTTCCATCATCGCTCATATGGAACGGATCAGTCAAAGTATCTCCCTGGATTGCATGATCGAGCGAGGAAACCAGACCATTAAGAATCAGGTTTAGCTTGAGCATCTTATTACTCTTTTGGGAGCGATCTTGCGCAAAAATCGTGCAGCGATCTTCACCAATCTGATGAGCAAGTGCCATTAGCAGTGTACCGGTTCCGGCTGCCGGATCGTAGCACTCGATGTTATGCAAATCCTGTCTGTCACCGACAAGAAGTCGAGCCATAATCACGGCGATTGCATGGGGCGTGTAATACTCCGCATATACGCCACCGCCGTTTGTGTTATAATCCTTGATGACATACTCAAATACACCTGCAAAAAAATCGTAACTCTCTGCAAAAGCGTCCTCAAAAGAGAAATTGACGAGCTTATCAACCAGAGCTCTTGCAAATGGGGCTCTTTGCGCGTCATCGGTCACGAAATTAGTGAGCTTTTCAAACAGCGGAATTTTGGTGTTTTTCGTTGTTTGCGTGGAGAAAATGTCGATGTTCTTGTCAGCAATATCAACCATGGTGCTGTCGAAGATCAAATCAAAATCTCCCTTTGCCTGCTGGTTCCACAGCGTAGAGATCAAATGCTCCGGATAAAGCCGTGGAATATCAGGAGATAATGAATCCAGAAGATCAAGCCGGTCGTCCTCCGGCAGTTCGGAATATGCGGTTTCCCACTTTTCAGCACTGGCGATACGAGAATCCTTTTTCTTAATCTCATATCCAAATTTATCGTTCAAAAACTTATATAGAAATATCTGGGTAATGACCTTGTACTCGTTTCCGTCGTTTCCCATACCGTAATTGTGGCAGACAGCTTTCAGGTCATCTATCAACTTATAGGTTTGTGCCTTTATATCCATTGTTTTCTTCTCCTTATGCGGCAGGATATGTTTCTCTGTATTGCTCGAGATACTGCTTTGTAATTCTGCTCTGAATAAAAACTCTGTCTTCTCGGGAATTGACAACCCCCAAGGTATCCATGCCCGTTTTAATTTCCGTCATAACCGTCTGCTCAAAATAGGCATCTTTTTTCAGAATATCGTTACGATCATAAACCTTACGGTCAATATCGCTTTTTATGGTCATCAGTGCTGTGACAATGCTTTCGTCATATTCTGAGAGCATGACCGGTTTGCCTGCGCTTTTACGCTTCTTATTTTCTTCCCGGATTCGTTTATGAACACGAGCGAATTTTGCATCGCCGTTGTATCGTCTCAACAAGACTGCATTCTTTTTCTGTAGCTCTGCCAGCTTTTGGAGTATTTCATCCATAGCTTTAGAGTAGGAGTTGAACTCATCCATATTTTGAGGAGTAAAGCCGTGCTCATGAAACCGAGCATGAAATGCTTCTCTCAGCGTGATATATTCCGGATCTTCCGGGTCGATATTCTCCGCGAATTTACGCACCATCCTTTGAAGTTTTTCATTAAGCTCCTCGCCACCGGATACCATTTTTAACTCCTCTTCACCGATTTTGCTGAAGTTAAAAGTAATGTCCTGCATGGCTTCATTGACCATGATGCGTGTAGCATCGTCATCAGCAAAGGCTTCCCGCTGATTGATGATATTGATGTGTCTTTGCACTTCTGAGAGGATATCCTTCAGGCGAGAAATCTCGAAATTTGCGAATGCAGCCTTCAAGTCATCATCACCAAAGGTTCTCACAATATTACAGCAGTCACGCACCTCAATCAGTGCTTTTTTCAGGTCAAGAAGAACCGACTTGTCCTCGATGGTGGAAATCTCCGTGCTGAATTCCTCTGCATTATCAAGCGGATAATCAAAAAGCACTTGTCGAGCTTTTTGCATACGCTGAATCAGCTCAGCAGGGTCTTCCATAACCTGAGCAAAAATATTGGCCTCGTTTCCTTCACCTACTTCGTCAGGGTCATTGAATTTATTGAGTTCTGCAAGGTATGCGGCATTTGTTTCATCAAAATTCTTCTTGATGTCGGCAAAATCGATGATGTATCCATACCGATTATTCTTATACGGTCTGTTGACACGAGTGATTGCCTGAAGAAGATTGTGGTCTCTGAGTTTTCGCCCGAAATAGAGTCGCTTCAATCTCGGAGCATCAAATCCAGTAAGCAGCATATTGTACACGATGAGCATATCCACCTTAAAGTTATCCTTGAAGTCAGTAATGACATTTTCACGGGTGTCCTTGTCGTCGCTATCATATAGGATAAGTCCAACCTTGAAATGGCTCTTGCTGGACGCATCTTTGTTCAGTTCATTTTGAATCTCGTCAAAATACGCAAACAATCTGCGAGCCTGTTCACTTGTCTCGCAAATGACCATGCCGCCTAATGTATCATCTCCTCGAATAATCCGGAAACGCTTCAGGTCAGTGATGATATACCGGAGAAGTTCTTTTACATAGTTCGGATGCTCAATAATATCATCCTTTTTGACATCCTTCTTTTGTACCAGGTTCTCAAGGGAATGGTAGATTTCTTCCAGCTTCTCTTTGTAGGAAGTTTCGATATCCTCTCGAATAATTTTTAATGTATAACCATCTTGGACAGACTTATCGTAATAATACGTGTGCAGGTAGTTGCCGAAAACACGCCATGACTCGCGCTCACTTTTCAAGAGTGGCGTTCCTGTCAATGCAATCTTTATGGAGTTAGGGTCCGCATCGAACAAATTGGCGAGGAAAGAACCTTCCGGTTTATATCCACGATGTGCCTCATCAATAATAAAAACCCGTTGTAGGTTAGTCGCATAAGATGGAAGTACAACCTTATCCTGCCGTTCCTCAAATCGCTGAATGTTAACAACGGTAATTTCAGGTTCTCCGGTTGTTCCTTCCTGGGATTGATTTGTCCGAAATTGCTCCATTAACTCAGCTCTGGAACTTGCGGTTTTAACAACCAGTCCTCTTGCTGTGAACTCCTCCTTGGACTGCTTCATAAGGTCAAGACGGTCAACTATAAAGTAAAACTTCGTTACCTTGTTAATGCTTGCAAAATAGTCCGTGAGCACATAGGAAAGATGGAAAGACAGAGCAGTCTTGCCGCTTCCTTGGGTATGCCAAATAATGCCAGAGGTTGTGCCTTCAGAGATACGCTCTCGAACAATCATTGCAGCAAAAAACTGCTGATATCGCATAATGTGCTTCTGGTCTATTTGCTCGATTGTACCGTCATCAAGCTCCTTCGTCTTGTGGTAGTAGGTGATTCCATATTTAAGTAGGAAAAGTAGTCTATCCGGGCTGCACATTGATGTGAGCACACGGTTTGTCGGAGTCGTTGTCCGTAAGTTGGTTTGATATTCAGGGCTTGTATGAATGACCTGATTGTTGAAATCAGAAAGAATCTGCTTCTCAACTTCAGGGTCAATATCCTTATATGGAAAATCTCTGTTATACGGTGCTACATCAAGATTCAGCGGATTTTCTTCTCTGAAGCAATTAAAAGGAGAGCCTTTCTTTGAACCAGTGCAATAAAAGACACCTTGAATAGGCACGATACCCCCCATAGCATCGTACTCCATGTTGTTTGAGAAGATCATCAACTGCGTAATATTTATAAACCTGCGAAATTTCTTATTGGGAAACCGCAGTTTGTTCATGCGCTCAGCTTCGGCAACCATACCACCGATATTATTGGGCTTTTTCACTTCGATAAACACGAGAGGAAGCCCATTCACAAACAGCGTTATATCCGGTCGAAATTCATCCTCATCACGCTTGCAGGTAAACTCCGCCGAGCAATGAAATGTATTGTTTTCCGGATGCTCAAAATCAATTAGCCTTACTGGAGAAACAGCCTTAAGCCGCTTATAAAAACTTTCTCCAATATCATCGTTATCAAGCTCTTGTCGGATTATTCTGAGCATAGCTTCCGCTTCTCCGGCTCGTTCCGGATTGAGCTTTGCAAACTGAGACTTAAAAACTTCTATGAGGATATTTGTATCCGGGTCGTAAACAGTGCCAGCCTTATCTTCGGTAATTTTTCCAAAGTATGTGAAGCCAATTCGTGTCAAGTGGACAAGCGCTGGCATTTGCACCCTTGTTGCTTCATTCCACTGAGTTCTTTGACCTGACATATTATTCGCCCCCTATATAGCCAACCCACTGTTCTTCAATGAATTCATACGGTTGATTATTTTCTTCGCAGAAAGACTTGATTGCTCTCATAGCTCTCACGCTGGGTTTTGCTTTGTTCAATTCCCAACGGTTGACCGTAGACAGCGCAACATTTAGCTTCCGAGCAAATTCCTCCTGCGTATAAAAGGATTTTTGCCGTGTAATTCTAATTGTTTCCCCCAAGCTCATTAAGCAACCCTCCTGCGATTTTTTCCTTTATTTTAGCATCAATTAGGCGTTTGGTCAATGAGTCAAACTCTTCTGCAAGCAGGGCTTTCGTGACACGAAAGCGATTTTCTGCTTGTTGGGGAAACTCCCCAATCCCCATAGAACGCTGCCTGCGGCATCGAGCTGCGCATCCGTTTCGGATGCTTTAACGGCAGTTCCTGCCAAAGAAAAAAGCCCGGTGCAGCATGAGCATAACACTCACACTGCACCGGGCTTTCCATCATCTGCTATTCTGTCTATTTTCTTCTTCCTGCCGCACTTCCTGCTCATGCAGTTGCTCTTTCTTCTGTTCGTCCTCTTTCAGGATTTCCTGCACGATTTTCTGTGCCACAAGCCAATCCTGCATTTCCGATTTGGTCTTGCGGTACTCTGCATAGGAGCTTTTCTTTCGTTCCAGAAGCATCGCATACTCTGCGTTCAGCTCGCTGATGCGCGGGAGCTTTTTGTCAGAACCGTTCTCTTTCTTATAGGCATCAAACGCCTTTTTTGCTGCGCTGCGCAAGGCCAGCATATCCCGATGGGCTTCATAGAACTCCCGGTCGTAGCCGGATGCTTTATACGCAGCAAAAACATCTTTTGTCTTGGCATAATTGATTAGATGCTTCCGCAGCACTGACACTTCCGACATCCGTGCCTCATCTGCTTTTACAGATTCCAGCAGCGCATCACATTTTTCAGAAATTCCATCTGCCTTTTCTTTCAGCTCTGCATAGTTCTTGATTCCATGCTCTTCCATGAACATCATAGCTTTTGCCATCTGCTTCAGATTAAAGACTTTCGCCCAACGTGCATATCCCGCGCCTTTGCCCGCCTGCATTTTGGCACGGACATCAATCAGGAACGACAGCTCTGCCTTCTGATGCACCTGCGCTGACCGTGCGCTTGTGCGAGTTTTCTCTACAAATTTGCTTTTATGAACCGCATTTCCAGCAATCACTTCGCATAGTTCTTCAACCGAATATCCTTTACCAAGAGAGCGGAAACGAGCAAATCTGGCGTGGCCTTTTCCCCGCAGTGCAGGCTGTTTTCCATCTTTATACTCGTACCCTACTTCCTGCAAAATACCAATCAGTTCCCGGAAGTCTTTTGGTTTTCTTTCCAATGCCGTATCAATGGCCTCGCAGATTTCATCCCGCCGCGATTTTTTCTCCGGGTATTCCGTTCTCTTCTGACGTTCTCCATAAGGCTTCCGGACAATGACCGACAACCGGTGCTCCAGGCAGACGATATCACTGAGCCTTGCCAGTGCAAGTCCTGACAAGCGAAAATCTCGGAATTTTCTGGTGCAGTCTAATGTAGTCGAATTAAAAATAATGTGGTTATGAATGTGCGCACGATCAACATGGGTAGCCACGATAAAGGCATGTTTTCCCTTAGTAAAGCGCATGGCCGTCTCATATCCAACCTTGTTCGCCTCCTCCGGCGTGATTTCTCCGGGCTTAAAAGATTGCCGAATCTGATATGCAATCACATCATGCGCCTGGGTTCTTCCCGTGATATGCTCATACTGCCGTTTGGAAAGCAGAAATTCTTCATCACAGGTCTTTGCATCACAGGCATACGCACTAATGTATTTTCCATCTTCCGTCTTTGCTGCATTCTCAGAATAATCAGTACGGTCAGCCAGACACTGCGCTACCGTCTTTCCTTTATTGATATGCAGCGCAATTAGTCTTGTAGCCGCCATTCCTTATTCCTCCATCTAAAAAGAGCTACCCGAAGGCAGCTCTTACCAATTCACTATTCTCATTTTAACATCTGTTCCCGGTCATAAGCTCCCTGCAAATAAATGGCCTGCTTGATGATCTCTTCCATATCGAAATAGACACACATGATGCTTTCGTACAGCTTCCACACATTAGATTCGCTGCCTCCCACCATCTCCATCAGCTGGTCTTCCATCTTCGATTGCTCAGACTGCTTTTCCTGATAAGCAGTCTCTTCCACAAAATGATTCTCTCCATCTGTTTCCTCGTACCGTAAATCATAATAATCTTTCATAAACTGAATATCCATCTAATCCCTCCTGAACTCAAATTGTCAAAACATCCTCTACACACTCGCACAGCCATTCCATCAGTTCCATGATGCCGCCCGCTCCAACCGCAGCTGCGAACAGTCCCATCTCAATCAGGGTCAGCAGGAACACATCCGTCCAGCTCGCCCGAACCACAGAATAAATGCCGCAGCCAAGAACGAAAAGCATAACCGGCGAAAGTACCCACAGGGATAGCTGCATCAGCAGATTCCAGATAAAGCACAGAAATCGCAGCAGAAACGCAACCGGCAGCAACAGGATTTTCAGCACCAGCTTCAACAAAAAACATACGATCTTCATGGATTTCACCCCTTCGTTTTTCTTTTCATCTTCATTTTATCGTACCCGCTTGTCAAACACCACGATGTCAACAGGAAGACCTGCAAAAAATATGTAATGACACAGACTGTTTCATCTGTGCCATGTGCAATAGAAATTCCGCACGTTTGCGCCGTCATCGAATACCAGAAAGCCTCTTTAAGATCAGCTTTTGCATCTCCCAGAGTTCATCCAGTCGCTTCTGCAAATCCCGGATATCCTCCGCATAGATGCTTCCAGATTCATTGGCGCGTTTTGCGTACTGGTTCAGGTTGTTGCTGCATCGGCGAAGAAGTGTGGATACCTGCGCCACATCCGACAAATCAAGATTTACGCAGTACCCGTCCATCGCCATTTTTCTCATATAGGCACCGGTATTCCGAATCCCCAATTCTTTCTGCTTTTCACGAATCCTCGCTAGCTCTTCCGGGTTTACCCGGACATTGATCCAGTGTTCCCGAACACTCATAGTGCCACCTCCTCATCATTTCGATGTGTCATCGGCGGAATGCGCCCTGCACGGTCACGCAGCTCTGCCAGGACAGACGGCTTTTCCGTTGTTCTCTCACGGTCTGGATCATCATTTCCACGATCATCCATATTCAGCAGTGCGTCCAGTTCTGCCAGTCTTGCACTCTTTTCCGCCAGTTCTGCCTCCTGGGGGAACGGCTTTCCAAGCTCGGCCTGCGCAGCTTCCTGCTGGCTCCTAAGATTGTCCAGCTGCTGTTCCGCCTTCTCCAGCCTTGCAGGAATCCCGGCAAGAGCATTATCCAAACGCTGGATATTGCCCGCAGCACTGGTGCCGATGGGCACCCGGTGGGTCATCTCGCCTTTCAGCAGCACCTGATACTCTTTCTGAAAGCTGTCATATGACAACTCCATCTTGAAACCACGATAGCTGCCAAGCGGCACCGGCTCCAAACTCTGATTGGCTTTACAGACCGCAAGAATTGCTTCACCGGCCTCGGCTTTTTCAGTAAATTGTGTGCCATTCACCTCCATACCGCAGAACCCCTCTTCCGGCAGCGGATGTGCCGCCACCGTCCGAATATCCGACTGAAAGCCCTTGATGAACCCCTGCGTTTTCTCAATCTCCGCAGGGAAATATTTCATCAGCTTATCCTCCAATCGGTACTGCTGGCTCTGATGATCCGCCTTCAATACTTTCAGCCTTGCAACATCTACATCCAAGTCCATTTTCTCCTTGATTTGCGGGTCTCCGGCACAAAGTGCCTTGATCTCTGCATAGGAAAGAGCCTGCTCATCTACATCATCACAGGAACGTACCGGAGATTTGCTGGTCATGATCTGGCTGATAAATTTCTGCTTATTCTCCAGTGTCTGATAGAGATAAGCGTCAAAGGTTCCTTCCGTCACATACTGATAAACCTGCACCTCTTTGTTTCGGTTTCCCTGACGGATGATACGACCATTTCGCTGGGTCATGTCCGCAGGCCGCCAGCCCACATCCAGATGATGCACGGCCACCAGCCTGTCCTGCACGTTCGTGCCTGCGCCCATCTTCTGTGTCGAACCTAACAACACCCGAACCTGTCCGGTACGGACTTTGGCAAACAAATCTTTCTTTTTTGCCTCAGTATCAGCATCATGGATAAATGCGATTTCTTCCTCCGGTACACCTGACTGGATGAGTTTAGCGCGGATATCCTCATAGACATTGAAGGTCCCATCGTTCTTCGGTGTGCTGAGGTCGCAGAAAAGCAGCTGGGTCAGCTTGTCCGACTGCCCTTCTTCATAAATACGAAGCACATTCCGCACACAGGCATTGAGCTTGCTGTTGGGGTCATCCGGCAGGAGAGGATTCATCAGCCGCTGATCCAGCCCCAGCTTTCTGCCATCCGATGTGATTTTCAGCATGTTATCGACCGACGGGTCTACCACACCAGAATGCACAGCCGCCGCCCGTTCCGAAAGCTCCGCCACCATCGCCTGCTGATGCTCCGAAGGCTGCACCACCACGGTTTCAAACTTTGCCTCCGGCACCGGCAGATGCAGCTGATCGGAAGTCTTGATATCCGCCACTTCCTTAAACATGTTCATCAGCTCCGGCAGGTTGAAGAATTTCGCAAATCTTGTTCTTGCCCGGTATCCGGTTCCTTCCGGTGCCAGCTCAATGGCTGTGGTGGTCTCACCAAAGGTAGAAGCCCAGCTGTCGAAATGGGTCAGCCCTTTCTGCTGCAACGTGCCGTACTGGAGATACCGCATCATAGTGTAAAGTTCCGTCATGCTGTTACTGACCGGGGTGCCGGTCGCAAAAATGATGCCGCGCCCGCCTGTCAGCTCGTCCATATACTGGCACTTCATAAACATATCCGAAGATTTCTGCGCTTCCGATGTGGACAAGCCTGCAACATTGCGCATTTTTGTGTAGAGGAACAGGTTTTTAAAGGCATGTGCTTCGTCTACAAACAGTCGGTCTACGCCCAGCTGCTCAAAGGTAATCACATCGTCCTTTCGGTCGGTTGCCCGGAGTTTATCCAATCTCGCCTCCAATCCTTTCCGGGTCTTTTCCATCTGTTTGATGGAGAAACGTTCGCCATTCTGGGATTTCAACTCAGCAATGGCGTTTTCGATTTCATCAATCTGGGCCGTCAAAATCCGCTCCTGCCGTTCTGCGGACACCGGAATTTTCTCAAACTGGGAATGCCCGATGATGACTGCATCGTAATCACCAGTAGCAATTCGTGCGCAGAACTTCTTTCTGCGGGCGGTTTCAAAGTCCTTTTTGCTTGCCACCAGCAATTTTGCACTCGGATACAGGCGCAGAAACTCGTTTGCCCACTGAAGGGTCAAATGATTCGGAACGACAAACATGGATTTCTGGCACAGTCCCAGCCGTTTTGCCTCCATAGCAGAAGCGGCCATCTCGAAGGTCTTGCCGGCACCTACCTCGTGGGCCAGCAGCGTATTGCCGCCGTACAGTACATGAGCAATGGCATTCTGCTGATGTTCCCGCAGCCGGATTTCCGGATTCATACCGCCAAAGCGGATATGGGAGCCATCGTACTCACGGGGACGAGTACTGTTGAACAACTCATTATACTTTTCCACAAGTTCCGCACGACGATAAGGGTCTTTCCACACCCAGTTCTGGAACGCTTCCTTAATGGCCTGCTGTTTCTGCTGGGCGAGAGTGGTCTCCTTTTTATTCAGAACTCGCTTTTGCTTGCCGTCTGCATCCTCCACCGTATCGTAGATACGGATATCCCGCAGATTCAGCGTATCCTCCAGAATCCGGTAGGCGTTGGCTCGGCTGGTGCCGTAGGTCATATAGGCATGGACATCATTCCGGCTCGGTGTACTCTTGCCGGTGATCTGCCATTCTGCCGTCATGGGAGAGAATTTCACTTCAATGTTTCGGCGCAGGTAAAACGGCGGTTCAAAAGTTTCTTCCATAAACTGCTGGATATAATCCCGATTGACCCATGTGGCACCAAGGCGCACATCAATCTCCGACGCATCCAGGTCTTTCGGCTGTGCTTTCTTCAAATATTCCGTGTTCACCGCAAAGGCAGAGTCCGAAGCCGCAGCCAGTTCTGCCACACGGAGCTTTTCACGGACATTGCCGGACAGATATTCATCAGCCATCACCCATCCGTTTTCCTCGCCGCCCTGCGTCATCGGGTCTTTGAAAATGACGCCATGCAGTTCCTGCCGGATTTTTTCATATTCTCCCGGTGTACCTAAAAGCTCCGACATATAGGGCAAATCCACTCTGCCGCGCTCTCCGATAGAGATTGCCAGAGCTTCTGCCGGAGTATCTACGCTGGTAACAGCCCGTTCCGGTCGAATCGTCCGTTTGGTGAACATATCTGCCTTGGATTCCAGCCTGCCGTTTTCATCCACATTTTCCAGAGAGCAGAGCAGATAATAAGACGAATCTTCCGAAAAAGCCTGTGCATTTGCACGGGAATTGATAAGCCCATACTGATCGGCGAATCGGTCATAGGCTACATTCAGTTCCCGCTGTTTCTGGGCAATCGCGTCCTCCGGATAATCGTTCAGCTGGTAGTCAATCAGTTCCTGCACGATGGTGCGAAGCTCCACCATGCCCTTGATCCTGCCGGTGGCCGTCGCAGAAAGGTCAGCTTTCCGCATGATGCTGTTCTCACGGAAGTAGACATCCCCATCCACTACTGCATAGGAGAAGTTCTTTACATTGGGGTCTGCCGGAATGGTTTCGCCCTGCAAGGACAGTTCTTCCTCCGGTGCCAGCTCCTGCGCTTCATAGTGGCCGCCGATATGTTGCACAGCCTCATGCAGCTGGTCTCCCAGATCTGCATCCGGAATCGGAATGACTGTACATTCTTCCTTGCCGTACTGGGTGCTTTCCGTTGTAATCTCACCCAGCACCATTTCCGGGTGGTCAACAAAGTAGCTGTTAAGGGTAATGCCCTCCGAAGTCAGCCCCAGATGCACCCAATCCGGTTCGATATCAATGGGATGGTCTCTCTTTTGCAGGAAAATGATATCCGACACTACATCTGTACCGGCATTGGCACGGAATGCGTTATTGGGAAGTCGGATGGCTCCCAGCAGTTCTGCCCGCTGCGCCAGATACTTTCGTGCGTCCGGATTCTTGGAATCCATCGTATAGCGGCTGGTAACAAAGGCCACGATGCCACCGGGACGAACCTGATCCAATGCCTTGGCAAAGAAATAGTTGTGGATAGAAAAACCGAGCTTATCATAGGGTTTATCGCTGACACGGTAGTTGCCAAATGGCACATTGCCCACGGCCAGATCATAGAAATCGCGGCGGTCGGTGGTTTCAAAACCTGCCACCTTGATTTCTGCCTGCGGATACAGCTTCTGCGCAATACGCCCTGTGATGGAATCCAGTTCCACACCATACAGTCTGCTTCCCAGCATGGAATCCGGCAGCATACCGAAGAAGTTGCCGACACCCATCGACGGTTCCAGAATATTGCCTTTCTCAAATCCCATACCGTCCAACGCTTCATAGATTGCACGGATCACGGTAGGGCTGGTGTAGTGCGCATTCAGAGTCGAAGCTCTGGCTGCGGCATATTCTTCTTCCGTAAGAGCTGCTTTCAGCTCCTTATATTCGCCTGTCCAGGCAGTTTTCTCTGCGTCAAAGGCATCTGCCAGCCCGCCCCAGCCGACATAATTGGCCAGCGTTTCCTGTTCCTCCGGTGTCGCATCCCTGTGCTGATTTTCCAAGGTTTTCAGCGTATAGATGGCATCCATGTTGGCACGGAATTTCTGCTTTGAACTGCCTTCGCCGAGGTGAAAGCTGTTGATGCGGTAGTTCTCCGCATGTTTTGCTTCATGCCCTGCCCGGAACGCTTCTTCTTTTCCAGGCTTCAGCTCAACCACCAGATTGTGCAGGTGAACATTTTCCTCATGCCCCAAAAGTCTTGCCAGATTTTCCTTGCTTTCCGAGCGGAAGATCGGATACACGGAATCCGGATCCCGAAGCTCCACATCGAAAAGCCCGACTTTTTCAATCGTAAATGCCTTTCCGTCCAGATACAGCGTATCGCCAACGCGATAATCCGGCTGCACCGGAGCTGCGGGTTCTGGCTGCACAGTTGCAGGCTCTTTTTCAGCCTCCATGTTCCTGCCGCGAATCTCCTGCAACGCCTCTGATGCACTCACATAATCGGCAAATGTCTGCACTTTTCCGTCCGAATATCCGTAATACTCTTCTTTGACATAATCCCAGATGGCAAACGCATCTTTAGAATCCGGAAAGTTCTTGCCGGTCATTGTGACCACAAACCGTTCATCCGGTGCATAGCCAGACTCTCTGGAAAGTTCGCTGGCGTGTTCCTGCATTTCCAGTACCAGAGGATCTGTCTCTGCGTGAGCCGATTCCTGTACTTCTTCGGATTCCACATCTGGGAATGGAATGTCCTGCTGCAAATTCTGCTTGCTCTGTTCAACATAGAGCCAGTCTTTTGCTTCCCGTTCCTGAACTTTTTCAATCAACTGCTGGCGGTAGGTCTCTGCCTCCCATTCGCTGGTAAACTCTTCGCTGACACCATCCGGCTCCACATGAATGCCGTCCTGAATATCATCCCAGACCGCATAACCATCGTCTGTCTCCATCACGGTAAACCGCTGTGGTGCCGCCAGTTCACTCCGGGCATATACATTCGCAGCCGTATTCAGCATGTTGTCCACATGCTCATTTCCGGTATCGTAGCGTTCCGGTGGCGTTGGCGGAAACACATGGGCGGCAGTCGGCATAGGAAGCGGCGCGCCGTATTCCTGCTCCAGCTTCCGATACTCTTCCATTTCCAGCGCGGTCAGGTACTGATCATTTTCCACAAGCCGGTCTAACCGCTTATCCACCGCCGACCATGTGAGTCGCACTTCCCGGTCATGGTCATAATTGCGAAGCAGAATACCTCTTCCGTTATAATCGGCAAAACCGCGACTGCCATCCATAAAGGTATAGCTGTGGCCACCGAGACCGTATTCCGCTTTCAAGAATGCAGCTCGTTCTTTTGCGTCCCCTTGCTGCTGATACAGCGCATAAATACGGATCTTTCCGCCTTCAAAATTGGAGCCTGTCCGCAGCATCCGGTCGATTTCATCCTCAGAAATGACAAAAGCGGAGGGCTTTTCGCTCTCCGCTTCTTTGGCTGCATTTTCTGCCGCCGCATCAATTTTCTGAATCTGCTCTGCTTCGGACTGAAACAGACTCATGAAGTTTAACTGTTGATAAGTTCCGTTAGAATGACTTCCTCTGCCTGCGCTTTCAGCATGTTCATGTGCTGCACCCAGGCCATCTGGTTTGATTTCTTGTCCGGTGCCGGATTCGCTTTCAGAAGATCCGCCATCATCTGCTCCATCCGTGCGGTCGCGGTCTCCTGAATCTCCCACAGGTGCGGGTACAGCTTCTCGGTCAGGATCAGGTGATTGTACAGCAGCGTGTTGTTCTCCTGCAGAAACGCTCTGCGCATCCTCCCGTACTTGCCCAGGGGCTTCTGTTCCTGCACCGACAACTGGATGTCCGGAATCAGGTAATCGCCGTTCTTCGTGTAATTCAGCTCCATCATAGTTTTGGCTCCTTTCTGCCTGCTTATCTCTTTCATAGGTTCGGATCGTGCGTTCAATTTCCCGGAAGATCTGGCTGGACATTTCGCTGACCGCAGTTCCCAGCACATTGGCGGCAGCCTGCGTATTAAAATCAAAGATGTCCAGAAAATCCTCGTGCTCAAAATAGTCATCTGCATTGCCCACCGTCCGGGTAAAGACGGAATATGCGATGCTGACAGCGGCAGCTCTCTTAAAGGAAGCTCCGATGTTGAGTTCATCATATCCTTCCAGATAGGAATCTGCAACGATGTCACTGATCTGCCTGCGGTTTTCCTCCCAGTAATCCCTTGCAAGGCGTTCTGCCGCTTCCATGATATGATTTTCCAGAGACCCAGCACCGGCAGGAACATCAAATGCTGCATCCAGTGCGCGAATGATTGGCTGCTCATGCTCCGCATTCATTTTCCAGAGCTGTACCGGTCGGGAATTCTTCCGTTCTCCGGTATCTGCCACATCAAATACATACCGCAGTTTCGGCTGCTCGCCGCGCATGTCCAAAAGAGCAATGCCCTTGGAGCCACGCTTCACATAGCGGTTCATCCGATCATTCCAGAGATCGTACTCTGCACAGGCCGTCGCTTCTGGTCTCTGCTTATAGATCATCAGCTGCTCCGCAAAAGGATACTTATAAAGCCGTGCGGATGTGGTCAGAAACGCTGTCCACTGCTCTTTGCTACCAGTGATCTGTGCCGCAGCTTCCTGCGCCATCTGCATATAATAAGCCGTTTTCGTCATCATCTATTTTTTCCTCCTCTCCTTTATTCGTCTGGATACAAATCCAGTGCCTCATATTCTGCATCCGTCATCTCTGCCAGTTTTGCAAGCAGCGAGGCCGTCCACCTGCGCAGGTTTCTATCTCTGCTGGTCAGACTTTTCTGCATCATCTGAAGCTCTGCAATCAGCCCTGTCCGTGTGCCAGGGCTGTAAAGCATCATGAGCATCCATTCGTCATCCGTAAAGCGCATTTATAACTCCTTTTCTTCGCAGCACCTACGAGGCGGCGCAGGCGGCATCGCCTCCTGCTTTTCCTTCAGCTGATCCAGAACCGATGCTTTCTCCGCCGGTTCTTCCTTCTTTCCGTTATTGATAACGCCGTCAATCATACCGTAATCGTCTTCCATTGCCATTTCTGCGGTTTTCAGATAATTCTCCGGTTTCAAAAATCCGGGCAGCTCCTGGAAGCCGATGGAATCCACATAGTGACAGCTTACAACACCATTCTGCCGTAAAGCCACGATGTCAGACACAGAAAGACTATGCCCAGTAAAATCATCAGGGCGGGAAACATTGAATTTCGCATACAGTTCCTCCAACATCGTATTCTGATCCTCGTAGGGAAGCAGCGGAGCCGTATAAACCACTTCATAATGGTCAATATCCGGTTCCAGCCCCATCCGTTCCAGTTCGCGCATAGACGAAAAGCGTTCATATACCGTATCCTCGATGCGGCGAAGCTGCAAAATCGCATACTGGTCGGTAGCGCTGTCGAGAAATGCCATCATTCTTTCGTCCGGTGCCTGATTTCCATGCACTTCATCCCATTTTTCAATTCTTGCCATCGTTCATTTCTCCCTTCTCCATAAACGGCAGGCCGTTTTCCTTTGCTTCCTGTCGCTGCTGTTCCCGCCGCTTTTCACTGTACGGCGGTCGGATACCAACACAGCGTTTCGGAATCGTATAAGTGACCGACCCATGCTCCCGGTGCTCCAAAATAAACTGCTCCGGATACTGTTTTCGCAGTTCCCGGAGCTTCTTAATCAGGCGGCTGTCATGGGTGTAAATACTGGCAGTATCCAGTTCATTGTCAAAATTGATGACGGTTTCCTGCTCTGCCTTCGTAAGCTTATATTTCATCGCTCCGCCTCCTTCGCCTTAGCAGCTTTCACCGGCGTATCCGTTCTGGAAGACAAATCCGAGAGTTTACCCAGCACAGATTCCCGTCTGCTGATTTCTGCATCCTCTGCACGATCACAAAGTTCGTCATAATCAATCCGCGTCATGGTGCGGCCACCGAATCCATAATCCGAAAGGATCTGGTCTCTGGCCGCATTCATGCTGATTTCTGGGTTGTCGATCTGTCCACCGTCAATTTCAGTGAAGTCCTTATGATATAAGGTATAGTCGTAACCGTCCTCACAGGTCTGAATGGCAAGAAAGCCCTTGCTTCCCAAATCCCATGCGCTGCATTCTTCCGTAATCAGCGGCTCCGGGCGGCATGTACCGCCACCGCGTTCCAGCATTTCTGCCAGCTGACAGATGTGCAGAACATCATACCCAAGGCGCAGATGATATTCGTCCATATATTCGCAGCGAGCTGAAAATTTCCGATTCGGATACTCAATCTCCACCGCACTGCCATCCGGAATTTTGAACCGATCTTCGTAGCTGCTGGTGATAAACCGGATATTTTTAGCATTCTCCAGCTCAGGATCAGCCTTTTTCATCTGCCAGAGAACCTTTCTACCGCCGCGTACCTGCTCCAGCATCTCCGGGGCTACCGGCGCAACGGCAAGACCGTCAAGCCGGAGAATCTGCTGGAGTGCCGCCATCCTCGCGCTTTCTTCCAGCGTAGAAAACGGCTGTTTATCCAACACATCCCAGCCAATGTGTCCCTCGGCAATCTGCACCTTGCTGTCCATATCAAAGCAATGGAATTCCACGCCGTCCTGCTTTTCCTGCAAGGAAAGCAGTGCAGCATTATCCACCAGATAAGCTGCATTCATCATTTTCATGCTCATTTTTTACCTCCAAACTCCAGCTTAAATGCTGCTGCACCGTCCTCGCCGGTCTCTACATAAACGGTTGTGTCATAGTAACGTCCAGATTTCTTGGAATAACAATGGGTAAGCCGTGCTTTCCCCTGATTTACCAGTTGCTTTGCCAGTTCCTCCGTCATCTGCTTTCCCAGTGTCTGAAAGAACCTGTTTTCCTTCCAGAGCGCAAATCTACAGCCCTTATCCCTGCAAAACCATCCCTTTGCCGTTTCGCAGACATCACTGCCGCAGGCGGGGCAGGAGCCAATGACTTTCCGTTCCGGCTGCATCAGCACATCAGCACCTTTTACAGCCTCGTAGGTTTTAACAAGTCCGCTGACCATGCTGCTGATTTCACCCATAAAGGCATCGCTGTCATACTCGCCGTGTTCTATTTTCAGCAGTTTTACCTCCCAGTCTGCCGTCATGGATGGAGACTGAATCTGTTCCGGCACCACCGTCACCAGCGCATTTCCCTTGTCCGTAGAACAAAGGTATTTCGTTTTCTTATCGCCCCTGCGCTCGATAAAGCCTTTCTGTACCAGTTTTTCGATGATGGCAGCGCGTGTAGCTGGTGTGCCGATGCCTTTTCGCTCTACACCAGCCGGAAATTCATCCGAGCTGGCACTTTCCATCGCTGAAAGCAGAAGATCTTCGGTAAACCTCTTGGGTGGGCTGGTCTTGCCTTCTTTCAGATCGACACCGGCAAGTTCCAATGTCATGCCTTCCGAAAGCTCCGGAAGATCACCTGCCTCCGCATTCTTCTCAGCATCTTCAACCGGCTTTCCTGCATATTGCCTCCAGCCCATATCCGTGACTGTTTTGCCTTTCGTGCGGAACTTCTGACCGGCACACTCCGCTTCTACTATGGTTTCTGCATAGTGGCAGGGTGTTCCGACCGCACAAATCAGCCGCACCGCCAGCAGAGTAAGAATCGCTTGTTCTCCACTGGGAAGCGAGGAAATGTCATAACCCGCCGCTGTTTTTGTAGGGATAATGGCATGGTGATCGGTGACTTTCTTAGAATTGATGACCTGCGCTGCATTCACCGGTGCCGGTACATCCGCCTGAATCTGAAAGCTCTGCTGGATCACAGAAACAAGTTCCGGCACCAGCGGTGCCATATCATCCGTCAGATACCGGCTGTCGGTACGGGGATATGTCACGAGTTTCTTCTCGTACAGAGCCTGTGTGTAATCCAGGGTCTGCTGGGCAGTGAATCCCAGCTGCCGGTTTGCTTCTCTCTGAAGCGATGTCAGATCAAACAAGGCCGGGGGCTTCTCTGATTTTTCTTTCTGCTCTACCTTGGTAATGATGGCACTTCCCGCCTGGCAACACTCTGCCACCAGTTTTTCTGCTTCTGCTTTTTCTTTCATTCGCTCACCGCCCGCTTGAAAATCCCGAAATTTTAATTCTGCCGAGTAGAACGGCTCCGGCTTGAACGCCCGGATTGCTGCATCTCGCATAACCACCATCGCAAGCGTTGGTGTCATCACGCGCCCCACATTCAGGGTCTGCCCATACAGACATGAAAAAAGCCGGGTGGCGTTGATTCCGACAATCCAGTCGGCTCGCTCCCGGCATAAAGCCGCCTCATATAAGGCATCATATTCTGTTCCCGGTCTGAGCTTCTGAAAGCCTTCCCGGATAGCACTGTCCTCCATTGATGAAATCCAAAGCCGTTCCACCGGCTTTTTGCAGCCGCACTGATGGTAAACCAGTCGGAAAATCAGTTCGCCCTCACGCCCTGCATCGGTTGCACAGATCAGACTCTCCACATCTTTCCGCTGCATGAGCTTTTTCAGGATTCCGAACTGCTTTTTCGTGCTGGCGGACACCTGATACTGCCAATGTTCCGGCAAAATCGGAAGATCATCATACTTCCACTTTGCATACTTTTCATCATAGGCTTCCGGCTGGGAAAGTTCCACCAGATGCCCCACACACCAACTGACAAGGTAGCCATTGCCCTCCATATAACCGTCCCCGCGCTGATCTGCCCCGATCACTTTCGAGAGACTCATGGCAACCGAGGGCTTTTCCGCTAATACAAGCTTCATTCGATACTGCTCCTTTCGCAAAAAAATTAGCAGCCAGACACCGAAGCGCATGACTGCTATGTAAGGAACGGTATTCTGTTTTAGGTCTACAAACTGGGGCTTTTATGATCTTGCCACAGCTTATCAGTCTATGCACGTCAACTGTTGAAACCGCCGTGTACCGAACGGTACGCACGGTGGTGTGAGAGGACGGCGGCTAGTCACCGCCTCCTACTCGCTTGTGCCCATGTTTCGGCCCTCCACATCATCACTCCGCGCATGCGTTGTGCCTCGCCGCAACGCATTCTGCCCCTCGCTGACTCATCGCCAGGCATCGCTGATGGTGTTCGTCTGCCCATCCTCACTTCTGCAGTATCTGCTTTTCGTTCTCCTGCACACGCCGCTCGAGCGCTGTATACTGCCGGAGCTCGTCCTCGGTAAATCCCCGGAACTTCGCCTGCTCGTAGTCACGCTCCGCGGCCGCGATATCCTGCAGCACCGCATCCGACGCCGGCAGCAGCTCGAGACGAATATTCCGCGGCTCGCGTTTTTTCTTCGTCATTCCGTTCGCGTCTGCATCCTGTGCCTCGCCACGCTTTCCGAAAAGACCGGTCGCCTCGGCTATTTCCGCCGCTTCACGTCGTTTCCTCGGCACGTCGACCACTTCGAGCATCCCGCGTGAGACCAGCTTCTGCAGCGCGGCGCGCAGATCCCCGCGGCTCATATGCATCAGCTCCGCGAGATCCTTCCGGCTCAGCGCCTTTCCGGCATCCTTTCGATCAGTCGCCTCCACGGCATCTTCCCGCGCAGGCATCTGCGCTTCAGCCCCTCGAGTGAGCGCCTTTCCCGCGTCCTTCCGATACAGCAGCAGCGACAGCTCCGCCAGCGTCATATCATACTTCAGCGCCACCGACTCGAGATAGCGCTCGAGCAGCTTCCGGTCGCGGTACTTCTCCACGATGATCCCATCCTCCGAAATCACCTCCTGCAGCGCCTGGCTCCGCTCCTCACCGAGCTTCTGCGTCCCCGGAATCGTCGCCGGGAACACGAAACCATCCTTCGCCGCATCCACTAGAAAATGATAGACCTGCAGCCGCTTCCGCTCATACGCATCCTCATCCAGCACATGCTTGAAGAAGTCGTTGTAGCACTCGAACATCGCGAGTTTCATCTCCACCGTCCGCGCGAAGCTGATCTTCTGATTCACCAGCGAACCCTTCGTCTTCACATAATAGTAGACCGGCGTCCGCAGCGCATAGAACGTCGTCGCATAGCGCACATACTCGAGATTAAACAGAAAATCCTCGCACCAGCTGAGCTTCGCATCCATCCGGATCCCGTGCGCCTCCACAAGCGAGCGCCGGTACAGCTTATTCCACAGCACCCCATAGTAGTAGTCCGCCGGGTTCTCCATCATGAAGCCAACGAACGCTTCACGCCCGATCACCTGGTCCGCGTCGATATCCCCCTTCCGCGACACCATCTCTCCGACGACACGATAGAAATCCGCGATCACCATGTCGCAGCCCGTCTCCTCGGCCGCCCGCACCATCAGCTTCGTCGCATCCGCCGTCAGCCAGTCATCACTGTCCACGAACTGCAGAAACGTACCCCGCGCCCGCGCGATCGCCTGGTTTCGCGTATCCGACACCCCCGTATTCTCCTTATGCACGACCACCACGCGCGCATCCGCCCGCGCATATCCGTCGCAGATCTCCCCGGACCGATCCTTACTTCCATCATCCATGAGGATCAGCTCGAAATCCCGAAACTCCTGATTCAGAATACTGTCCACACAGCGCGCGAGACTCTTCTCCGCGTTATACACCGGCACGATGATACTGACCTTCGGCTCCATAGGCACCTCCATCAAAAAACTACTTCTAGTTGTACCATAAAACCCTCCCGTTGACACTCGTATATTTCTGCTCACTTTTCCCGGGCCAATGTCTCGGCCCTCCGCCTGCTCACTCCGCGCCCACGCGTCCGCACCCTCCACCTTCTCACGTCGCGTCCACCCATTCGCACTCGTTGCCTTTATCGCGCCCATGCCTCCGCCCACTACCTCCTCACGTCGCATCGAAGCACCAATTCCCTCATGAAAATGTCATATTACAGCATAAATTCGCTCATGAAAGTGTAATGAAGCACGGATTATTCCCTCATGAAAGTGGCAAAATACTGAAAAGAACGCTCATAAAAGTGGCAGAGCACGGAAATCTGAGAGAAAAAAGAAGGTGCCATGGTGTTAAATTATTCTTATGATATTTCCGCTTCCTGATGATTTTTTTGAATTATCTTAACTTTAATATCGAAACTTAACTTAAAACAAGTTATAATACAAAAATAGAGTTAAATAGAAGGAGAACATATGGAATATCTCTATAAAGTTCTGGGAATTAAAGCGACAGTTCAGCGCGCAGAGTTTGACCATCTGCCCAATTATATAGCTGTAAGGTATCGTTTACAGAAGGTATCCATGGATGGACAGAAAGTGATTTTTCTTTATCCAAAGACAGAGTTGGAGCAGATCGAAGACCTGAAGGCTCAGCTCAAATCCACCGGCGACGCCATCCTCGCAGAGTGCGCCGTCAAGGACCACATCTGGGGCATCGGCTTATCGATGAAGGACCCAGATCGACTCGACGTGAAAAAGTGGCACGGAACGAACCTGCTGGGGTATGCACTCATGATCGTACGAGAACGGGTGTGAAGGGCGAAAATCCAGATACCAATATAAATACGTATTTGATGATTTATAGATATGAATAAATGCAGATCAAAATGCGCAGAATATGAGCACTTATAGACATTTAATCAACACTATATGAAAATATGCCTATTATTTTTGAGAGATGCTGGATGGTAAAATTCCGAGTTGTTGAGCTGTTCTTACTTTCTATTTTATCAGATATCGCCTACAGAGTCCATAGCTTCATAGCTCAAAACAGTTCACCCACCAACCATTTGGCTATGTAAAGGGGACGGCTTTTCAGCCGCCCCACCGGTCAACGCTGCGTTAATCAGACAGGTTCATCTTCCGATTCCGCTTCATAATCCTCGTTGACATCCACTTCTTCGTCCTCGTCACCATCATCCTCCGGCAGCTGGAGCGTATCTTCATCCTCATCGTGATAATCCGCATCCGGGTCCGGCTGATTTTTCTTGGACGCAGGCTTTACGCCCTTCATCTTGATATAGAGATAACCGCCGACACCGGCTGCACCGATCACAAACAGAAGCAGCATAATCATCGGAAGCTGAGACGATTTCTTCTGCTCGCTCTCTGTTTTCTGCTCTTCCGGTGCCGGTTCCGTCTCCTGCGGCTTTTCGGTTTCCGCAGGTTCCGTGACTTCCGGCTCCTTCTCCCGATACTTGGCAGCTTCCTCTTCATCCATCAGCGCAAGCAGATCGGCCTCGTCCACCATGTTCAGGAAATGCACATTCTGGTTGCCGTCTTTATCGCGGTCGATGATCAGATAAAAGGTGTTGCCCGCCTTTGTCACCAGCGTAATGAACTGCTGGCTGGATTTATCTTCTTCCTCACCGATATCGTCCACCAGCGTCATATTTCCTTCCGGAGTCAAAGCTGCACTGGATTTCGTCTCATCCTCGTATGACATTCCACTCTGCATCAGATCCAGAAACAGCTTCAGCGCATCTTCACTGAACATGCTGCTGTCTTTTGCAGAATCCGTGACATTCAGGTACTTTCCATGTGCATACCCGGTTTTGCCGTTGAAGTTTACCTTATACCAGTCACCGCATTTTTCGACAATCTCCACCGTATCGCCGGAATGCAGATATCCGATAATCTCCTGATCCATGCCGGGACCGGAACGGAAATGCAGGCTGGTGATCCCCGGCACCACCGTACCAGTCTGCTTTTGGGACTTTTCGCTGCCGATATTGTATTCTTTGCCGCCCACCGTAACGATCAGGTTCCCATCCGCATCCGTAGAGACCTCATAGCCATCCGGCAGAACCTGCATGTCCGGGTCGATTTCGATGCTGTCGGTATTGTCCGTTTTCCCCGCATTTGTGCTTTCTGCTGCATCCGTCTCCTGTGCAGCGGTACTGACAGGCGTGTTCTTCTGCACATCATCGCCCGTATAGGCAAATGCAGTGGTCGTAAAGGTTCCTGCCGCCATCACGCTGGCAAGCAGCATTGCCATCATCTTTTTCATTCCATATCCTCCGTTTCTTTCTCATCCAGTTTCAGGTTCTCCGGGTTGGGAACCGCAGCCTGCGCCAGCTGAATGATGACTGCCAGCTGTTCCGGGGTCAGGCTCTGGGCATGTACCATTTCACAGATTTCGCTGTTTTCCTGCTCGTGGTACTTTCTGTCCCATTCCTTTCTGCGCTCCTCCCATTCATCGCGTTTCCTGCGGGCTTTCTCGCGCTCCGCAGCAATCTTTTCCAGTTTCAAGCTCATATCGTATCCTTTCCGGGCGAATAAACGCCCTGTTTTTATCGAATTCTTCCCATGCAGTAGTAGTGCTGCCGCCAGTAGCTCGTCTCAATGGAAGCATAGGAAATTGGTGAGCCACAGTGGATCATCATCCCGTTGCCGACATAAATGCCCACATGGGATGCGCCACTGGTGTTGTAGGTTTTCTGGAAGAAGATCAGGTCTCCGGGCTTTGCCTCACTCTTCGGGATAATGTCGCATTTTCCCATCAGACCGTTGGCCGTCTGCCTGCCTACATTCCAGCCATTGCCGCAGTGGTTGATGACCCAGCTTACAAAACCGGAGCAGTCAAAACTGGTACTCGGCGAGCTGCCGCCCCAGACATAGGGATAACCGAGATATTTCTCCGCTTCGGTAATCATCTTCCGGAATTTTTCATCCGTCAGAGCTTCGCCCGGAATGTCGTAATCCTGGTATTCTCCGCTGGAACCCGCGCCATCCGGCGTTGCAAAGGCTATGCCTGCAAACAGGTCATCTCGATTGCCCCGGCACTCCAGTGTGACTTCGTATCGTTGCAGCTGGTCATCTGTAAGGCCGGAATTTCTTGCAACATAGTCAACGCCCCGATTGAGCAGTGTTACATTGAGGATTTTATACTCATACTGTACCGTCACCTGATAGGTGTAGGTGTGTCCGGTTCCGGTGATTGGATTGTAGCGATAGCCCACACGGGTTTCCTTCCTTGTCCGGATTTCCACCTTTTCCTCCAACTTCAGCTCATACTGCGCTTCAAAAATACTCTGGAGCCGCGCCTGCACCTGGCTTCTCGTATAGTTTTCAAATTCTACGGTCAGCAGAGATGCAAGCTCATAGGGATTGTGACCAATCTCTGCCAGATTGTAGCGATACTCGTCATAGCCCGGATGGTCGGTTTCAATGCGGTCGATTTGTTTGCGAAGTTTATCTTCCAGCTTGGTATAATCCGTCTCCACGCCTTTCAAATCTTCATCTTCTGCCGTGTAGGAAGTCCCCAGCACCACATTGCCGCCGCCATTGATCAAGACGGAGCATGACGAAACCGACCCGGCAATTACCAAAACAAGCAGTCCCACGGCTGCGATACCGATGATGATATGCGAGTGGCTCTGCACAAACTGAAATGCCTTTTCCGTTATACTGACAGTACCCTGTGCAGCTTTGGCTGTGCCAGATGCTGTGTTCTCCGCAGCGGCCGCACCTGCCTTCGCAGCGGCATACTCTTTTTTGATGGCCTGCTTCTGCCGCCATCGGGAAAAGAGATTGGAACCAGCCTGCGGATCAGACTTCATGCGTTCCGCAAAGATGGAATCTACGGCATCTTTATCTGCCTTTTTCTCCAACCGCTCCAGCTTTTTGTACTGCCGCAGCTTTCGACCATATTGGAACCGGGAACCGGCACGGGCTGCACCTTCCGCTGAGCCTTCGGTAAAATGCGCTGCCTCCACACCAGAATTATTATCCTGGTCGGCATTGCGCACACTCTGATGTGCCTTGGCTGAAAGTGCATCTGCCGCAAGATTTCCCGGCTTCTTTGGCTTTCCGCTTTTTTTCCCGGAAGCTGCTGCATTCTTTTTCGCTTTTACTTCCTGCTCTGATTTCAGCTTCTTACTGCGCATCTTAGCAAGATCGGCCTCGTGACGAATCTGCCTTCGGTGTTCCGCTTTTTTCTTGCCGCCGTCTCCCGTACTGCTGTCTGCGGTTTTGCTTCTGGAATCGCGAAGGGTGTTCTCCGCACGCTCGCGCTCCTGCCGCAGCTTGTCTCCGAGATTCGGATTTTTCTTGCCAGCCATTGCTTACGCCTCCTTTGCTTCCTGAACTTCGGTTAATTTTGTCGTCATAATCCGGTACAGTTCCAGATCGGTCGGGAAACGATCAACGAACGGCAAAATCACATTTCCGTAGAACAGCAGTCCTTCGCCTTCGCCGGAGTGAGTCACATAGGACAGCTGGTGCGGGCTGATATTCAGCTGATCCGCCAGAATCTGACGGTCACCGGCTGCCTGATTCAGCATATAAATGAAGTCGCTGTTCTCAAAAATGTTCGTCACTTCGCGGGAAGAAAGCAGATCTTTTACGTTCTGGGTGATGCCGGTGGGAATACCACCCCATTTACGGAATCGCTTCCAGATTTCCACGCTGTAAGCCGCTGTCTGCTCTTCTTTCAAAAGCAGATGGAACTCGTCCATATAGTAGCGGGTGGCTTTACCGGCATTGCGGTTGGCGGTTACACGCCCCCAGACCTGATCCTGCACCACCAGCATACCGATCTTTTTCAGCTGCTTGCCCAGCTCCTTGATGTCATAGCAGACCAGCCGGTTATTGATATCTACGTTGGTGCGGTGGTTAAACAGGTTCAGCGAACCGGTCACATAGATTTCCAGTGCCGTTGCCACATGGTGTGCTTCCTTTTCATCCTGCCGGAGCAGTGCCTCGTACAAGTCCTGCAACACCGGCATGTTCTCCGGCACCGGATTCTCAAAATAGGTCTGGTAAATCTGATGAACACATCGGTCGATGACCGTCTTTTCTACCGGCTGCAAGCCTTCTTTTCCGCCCACGATCAGCTCACACAGGGACAGTATGAAATCTGCTTTCAGGGCAATCGGATTATCCTCTTCCGAATAGTTCGCATTGATGTCCATCGGGTTGATATACTGCGTGCTGGAAGGGCTGATTTTAATGACCTGCCCCTCAAATTTCTTCACCAGTGCCGTGTACTCGGCTTCAGGATCGCACACAATTACATCGTCATCCGTCACCAGGAACGCATTGGCGATTTCTCTCTTGGCAGAGAAGGATTTACCGGAACCGGGAGTACCCAGAATCAGCCCGTTGGGGTTTTTGAGCTTTTTCCGGTCAACCATAATCAGGTTGTTGGACAGAGCATTCAGCCCATAGTACAGAGCCTCTTTCCCGGTCTGAAACAGTTCCTGGGTGGTAAACGGAACGAAAATTGCCGTGCTGCTGGTAGTCATGCTGCGCTGAATCTCAATCAGGTTCTGTGCCAGCGGCAGACAGCTCATCAGCCCCTGCTCCTGCTGAAAGTCCAGACGGCGCAGGTTGCAGTTGTACTTCTGCGCGATACTGGAAGCTTGAAACACATTGGTTTCCAGCTCCTGCTCCGTCTCGCCGGTGTTCATCACCAGAAAGGTCAGCAGGAACATACGCTCATTCTGGCTCTGCAATTCCTTCAGCAGTGCCTTTGCGTCCTTGCCGTAAGTTGCCAAATCTGACGGAATGATGTCCATATCGTATCCGGAACGGACAGCTTTCTTCTGTTCCTCAATCTTGGAACGATCCAGCTCCGTAATGGTGTGCTTGATGGATTTGATTGCTTTATTCTGGTCTACCGACTGAATGTGCATAGTCACGATCTGGCTGGATTCCATATCCAGAAAATCCTTCAGCAGCTGATCCGACAGGTCGGAAGCCGTGATCTGGAGATAGGACATGGAGCCATACATCCCGCCCATCTGAAAAATACGGTTCTTCGGAAAGGCAAAACCGGTCGGTGCAATAAAGTCCTTTACTGACAGCCCGCTCTCCGGCAACCACTTCCAATCGAAATTGAATCGGTCATGGTCACCCATGTGGAACATATCGTGCATCAGATGAAGCCGTTCCTTGCCGTTCAGCAATTTTGCCCGGACACCCAAGCGTTTGAAGTTGTTCATCAGGTCGATCTCGATGTGAATGAGCCTCGGCTTTGCCTGTTTCATGGATTCCGCCTCAATGCCAAACGTCAGGTACTTCGTCTTGGTCAGGCCGTTGTTGCCCTGGGCAAGCTGGCGGCGCAGCATGGTGCTGTACTCCGTGCGCACCGGATTGAAATGATCCTTCTGGTACGGGATACGCACCATCTTCTCAAAATTCGAGGCATCCGTAGCCATATTCATAAAAGAAAGCTCAAAGCGGATGCTGGAATCAAAGAAGTTCAGGAAGCTGCACCATTCCTCAAAGATAGCCGTCTGATCCTCTTGCTGTGCCAGCTGGTAATTGATGTCCTGAAACTGAATGGTTTTGGTGTAGTAGTTGTCCGTCACACGGCAGATACCATCCGGGAACATCCGCTGAAAGGGAATGCTATCCTGAGCTGAGTGCGGAACCGTGCGGTCACCCCTTGCACGGTCAATCACCGTCTGCACCTGTTTTTGCTCTGCGGCTGACAGATGGGACGGCATTCGGATGTCATCCTGCTTTTTATTCTTCGCTGTCAGCTTTTCGAGAATTTTGAACAATGCGATTTACCTCCATTTCCACATCTGCCTGCTGCACCAGCAGTGCATAGTAATTTTTTGTTTTGTAAGGCCGCGTTTTCGGCCTCTTGAACTTTGCCTCATAGAAGTGCTTTGCCACCACTTCCAGCGGCTGACCGTCTTTCTCGTACATGGCGAGAAAGAAAAGCGGCAGCATCACTGCCATCATGCCAAGTGCGGCAAGGCTCAGATTTCCGCTGGATTTGAGCAAAAAGAAAACCGGAACGCCAATCAGCGCACCGGCTCCAAAGCAGAGAATCTGCCGTTTGGTCAGGTTCATAAAGACCTTGGTTTTGACCTTTGAAAGGTCTCGCGGCACAGAAATATAAGATGCCATGAATCATTCCTCCTTCCTTAGTGCGCTGCAAACACGGATTTCGCAAGGCTTCCCGTCTTAAACAGTGTAAATGCCAGCAAAACCGTATAGCCCATAACGCCCCAAATGCTGCTGATGATGTTATCCGAAAAGGACAGGTTCTGAATCAGAACTGCATAGATGCCTACACAGATCATGATAAGAAAGCCTTGGAATCCCAGTGCAAACAGGGAACGCAGGTAGTTTTGACCGGTATGGCTCTGCTCATGGTTTCCAAAGGTTGCGAACGGAATCGGCGCAAGGCTCACCATGAGATATATTTCCACCATTCGGCCATACACGATGACAAAGATGATAGCCGACAACGCCAGCATCGTGACCTGAACCACAAAGGTCTGCAAATACAGTCCCAGCAGCGGTCCCAAGTCCATTCCTTCCAGTGTAGCCTGCATTGCTGTCAGGGTCGCATCACTGACGGACGTACTGCCGGAAATCAGACCGCCGCTTCGGGAGATCACTTGCTGCGCCACATCAAAGACAGCCATCGTGATATTGAATGTGTTCGAGATCAGAGTCACTGCCAGAAAGGTCTTAAAGACCCATTTGAAAAATGTCCACGTCTCGAAATTTGCCAGATTGTTATGCTCGATGAGCATCTGGATCAGCTCATAACAGGCGATGAAAGTCAGCACCATTCCGGCAATGGGCAGGATCACGGATTCCGAGATGTTGCGGATCATAGAAAAGACCGCAGGTGAAAAGTTCGCCGGTGTGGTTCCCACATCGCCTGCGATCTGTCCAACCTGCTGGTTGACCGAATCAAACATCCCTGAAAGATTTCCCATGATACCGCTGATGATCATGCTCTTGAGCCAATCTGTGATCTGTTCAAGGATACTCTGCATGAGCCGCCTCCTTCCTTACGCAAACACACCGAACAGCTTCGCCATCCGGGACAGAAGCATGAACAGCTGTGAGAAAAGAGACAGTGCCGATGCAGTTGTAGTAAGAAACGCCATAGATTTGTCCTCCTGTAACTTGTCCGGCCTATCAGCCGGTGCGATTCTAAACTGCGGTTCTGCGCCAAACTTCCAACATGTGCACCTGCCGGAGAGCGCAGAAAATAGCCAGCTGCGGAGATTGCCTGCACCTGACTATGTAACAGGCAGCTTTCGCCGCCCGGTCGGAATCTTCGCTCCGACAGCTTTCGCTTAACCGAACAGACCGGAAAGCAGCGGCACCAGAGTCGTGCCGATCAGTGCCACGCCGCCGCCAGCCATCAGCTGCTTCATGCCCTGAGACTTGGCACCAGGGTTGTCGTTGCCGTAGCCTTCCAACAGGTTGATCGCTCCCCAGATGCCGAGGCCGGCACCCAGTGCGATAACGAGGGTCTGAAGAACGGTTACTGCGCTGTTGAAAAATGCCATAAATGTGTTCCTCCTTGTACGTTGTGCCCTTATGGGCTGATGAATAGTGATTTTCCATCTGCATGTGCACCTGCAAATGGGCAAACATATAGCCAAGTCTCCAATCCCAATCAGAAACCTGGCTATGTAAAGAGGCGGCAGCTCGCCGCCCCTTCTTATTCTGTTGTCAGCAGCGCACCCATGACATCTTCGTCACCGGAACAAACTTACTTGGCATGATCTGCATCAACCACTTCGTACTTATCACCGGGCTTGAGTTTCAGCCGATGGTCAAGAAACGCCTCGATGCTGAACGTGTTTTTCTTATCAGCACCGGCAGTGAGCTTGTAGTTCGGATGCTGGGTCAGATCATATTTATCTGACTTGAACGGTCTCACACCGCGCAGTTGCAAAATGCACTTACCGCCATCCAACACAGACAGTTCATCCACCGAGGCCAGGTCATGCCCGACTTTTTGGTAATTGGTGCCGTAGGATGGGCTATTACCTCTGGTATCGGAAGTGTTGTACAGATCAATCGTTTCTTTCCCCAGTGCCTGATTCAGCTCTTTCAGCGTAGTCGGCTCCGAACCGCCAAGAAAAATACGGGAATCCATATTGCCGATGATGGTATCGGCATTGTCCTTGTAGATTGCCTTCAACTGGCTCTGTGCCTGAAGCACCAGACACGCCGAGATTTCTCTTGATCGGATGGTGGCTACCAGCTTTTCCAGATTCGGAATCTGACCAATGTTCGCACACTCATCAATCAGGCAGCGCACATGCACCGGCAGTCTGCCGCCGTAAACATCATCCGCTTTTTCGCACAGCAGGTTAAACAGCTGTGTGTAAATCATGGAAATCAGGAAATTAAAAGTCGGGTCTGTATCGCTCATAATGAGGAACAGAGCCGTTTTCTTATCTCCCACCGTATCCAGCGACAGCTCATCGTACATAGTGATATCACGGACTTCCTCAATATCGAAGGGAGCAAGACGTGCGCCGCAGCTCACCAGAATCGACTTTAAGGTCTTGCCCGCCGCCAGCTTGAACTTGGCATATTGGCGGACAGCAAAGTGGTTCGGTTTTTTCTTTTTCAGAGCTTCAAACATCTGATCCACTGGATTCTGAAAGGTTTCATCATCCTCGCGTACTTCCATCGCATTCAGAAATTCAATCAGTGTTGCAAAGTTCTGCTCTTCCAGCGGTGCCTCATAGTGGATATAACCAATCAAAGCACAATACAGCAAGGTCTCTGCCTTCGTCCAGAATTCGTCACCGGCCTTGCCGTCCCCTTTGGTGTTGGCAATGAGCGTTGTGGTCAGCTTCAAAATATCCTTTTCGCTGTGAATATACGCGAAGGGATTATAATGCATCGACTTTCTGAAATTGATAGTATTGAAAATCCGGATACTGTATCCGTTCTTCAAAAGGGCTTGGCCGCAGTCGATTACGATATCGCCTTTCGGGTCAGTGACCACATAGGAACTGTGGCATTGTAAAAGATTGGGTTTAAGCCAAAACCGGGTCTTGCCGCTGCCGGAGCCGCCCACCACCAGCACGTTTTTGTTTCGGGCATTTGCCGGATTCTTCGGGCGGTTGCCCATCATCAGCCGCTCCGTCCGGGTCAGAATCACATTGTTTGCAAACACTGGATCTTCAAACGGTTCGATGTCTTTCTGCGTACCCCAACGAGCAGAGCCATACTCCATGCCATGGCGATATTTCTTGGCATTTTTGCCTTTCAGGTACACAGCAAGCCGCAAACCCGCTCCGCAGCACACACCAATCAGCAAATCCATCGGATGCAGACTTGGCATCGGATTGGAAAAGGCTGCACCCAGGGCAGAAAGAAAGCCGAGGAGCTTTTCAGACATGTCTGCGCCCTCGGCAATTCTCCACGCTTCTCCCAGATTGGTACATACAAGACCGGCAATGAAGTACGGCAGGTTCAGGAGCAGCTGCTTCTTGGTCTTATTACTCATAGATCACGCTCCTGACTTTTGTGGCGAACCTTATCCGGAAGAATTGCAGCAACCAGCTCTTTGAGCTTGTTAAGCTGCTCCAGAACACTCGGTTTTTCCTTTGTTTTCAGCTTTCGGTTGGTGAATTCCTCAAAAGCGGAAGTCAGTGCATCCGCATCCTTCGCCTTAAAGAACACCGTGTACTTGGGTGGCATTACATTTTGGTCTTTCGTAATGGCATAATCCACACCATATTTCCGTGCCACCTGTTCAAAGCCTTTCAAATCCGTTTTCTCAATGGGGATACTGCTGACTCCCTGATTCTGACCGATCAGTTCTTTGATGCTCTGCTTTCCAACCGGCAGCTGCGCTGTTTTCTGAGCCACCTTTGCCTGATGGTGCCGTTTCCACGCATTATAGCCATTCACGATGGTGCGAAAGGTCAATTTCGTGGTGCTGATTGCCAGATTGACGGTACGATTTTCAACTTCTTCCTGCATGAATCTCCGCCTCCTTCCTTACAAACTGTCCCGGTCCGGTGCAGGTTTGCTCTTTTCTTGGGGCTTTGCAGCCTTTTCCTCCATCTTCTTCACCATGTCATCCGGAACCGGAATCGCCATGATGCTGCGACCCATACGAACGAACATCTGGGGCTGATGGAACTGTTCCTCAAATTTCTGCATCTGCTCCGAAGTCAGAGAACCAAAGTCATCCTCTGTCAGCCCTACCACCAGAAAATCACCGGCATAAATGTCCTGCATATCCCCGTCTTCGGTGTAAATCGCACGGTTCAGCGGCAGACCATTGATTTTGCCGGATTCATTCAGAATAATGGCCACTTCATCCTCAAATGGATAGGTGACTTCAATATCGCCGCCGACCATGGCCTGCAAATCTTCCAGCTCCGTGCCAACACTGATTTTCTTCGGATAGGCATTGGGCTGTACCAGCAGCACATCCATTGTCCTGGTCTCTGCCAATTCATGTTCTCCCACGGTCTTGAAATCCACACCGGTGAAATCGCCGGAATCCAGAACATAGTCCTGATTGTTCCACGCCTGCGTCACCATGCTTTCCGCATCTTCCTGTGAGGCAGCTTCCACGGAAACCTTTCTCTGGAGAGTCTCTGTAATCTCCACATCAAATTTCTTCATAGGCACCTCCTTAGATCAGGCGCAGTGCCGGAACCAACTCGCCGCCAATGGAAACCACCGTCAGGTTCTCGTTCACATAGTCGATGGTGCGTTCCAGCGTAAACAGATTGATGCTGCATTCGTTGCCGTTCTGGTCGATTTCCGAAACCTCCGCAGCTCCCAACAGATAGCGGGTTCTGTCAGTCTCGATCACATCGCTCTTATCATAATGGAGAAGCAGTTCCCCATCTGCCACCAGATCAGCCTCCATCTCATCGTAAACATCCTCAAAGATGTCTCGACTGCCATCCTCGGTCAGGAGTTCGCCGCCAGCCCCCGGCAGGATCACCATCACAATGCGCTCCTTCGGGTGATCTTCACGGATTGCCTCCAGCATCAGCCAGTTATGAAGCATCGCAATGGACTTCTCAAACATGGGATCATCCATCGGATTGGGCTGCGATGCACCGTGCGGGCAGTTCTTGCAATCCATGCTGCACACTGCGTTGTTCTGATTCTTCTTAAAGTTCATCATCATAAAAATCTCCTTCTCATCGTTCCATATCTCGTTGTTTACTTCGCTGCCATTTTTCCAGCAGCCGGATAATCGTGTCCTGCATCTGCTTCGGCGTATAGGATTTCGGGAAATACTTCCGAAGAACCTCGTTTTTAATCGTCACATGGTCAAGCTCATCCTTTTTGATTTCATTCATCACTTCACACATGGCATCCAAGGTACAGCCGCCCTCCTGCGAGAGCTTTTTCAGCCGCTGTGCCTGCGACAGGGATGGAGATGCCTGTGCATAGTCCATTGCCTCCAGAAATTTCTTCTGTTCAGATGGTTTCAGATAAGACAGCTCTACCGCCGGATTGAAGGCGATTTTCTTCTCATCCACCATGTCCAGAATTTCAGGAATCAGATTGGTAAGGCGGATAAACCGCTGAACTTGCGTTTTACTTTCATTCGCATCATCAGCTAACTGGTTCACAGCCCACGACTTCTGACCAACTTGGTCAGAAGTTAAATCTCCGCGTTGTCCCTGATGCTTCATCGCTTCCAACTTCATCTTGTAGGAAAACGCTCTCTCACTGGGAAGGATATTTTCCCGCTGCAAGTTGCTGTCCACCATAAAGATGATTGCCGCATCATCATCCATTTCCTTAACGATGACCGGCACTGTCTCCAAACCTGCCAGCTGCGCCGCATGAAGTCTGCGGTGTCCCGAAAGGATTTCGTAGCCGCCTTCCGGGTCAGGTCGGACAATCAGCGGTGATACCACACCGATCTGCTTGATGCTCTCCACGGTCTGTTCCATCAGCTCATCGTCCAGCACCTTAAAGGGATGACCTTCAAAGGGATGCAGGTCAGAAAGCGGCATCTCCGTCCGCTGCTCCTTAGCCGCAGCGTCGGCAGCTGAGCCACTGTGGTTTTCTGTTGTAATACTGGTTTTTGCTTTTGCCATTCAGCTTCTTAACCTCCTTCCAGCGGTGATAGATGTCATTCTTACCTGCGAAAAACGCCTTTTTTGCCTTGCACTTCATAGTTCAAGTACCTCCTTAACGACCTGCTGTTTTTCTTTTCCAATGCTCTTTCTGCGGTCCTCTCCGCTGATTCGCACCGGCGTACACATTTCCAAAATCCTGCTGTAAATCCGGGCGTATGCCACATCCTCCGGATTGCGGATTTCAGCAATCTTCAGATTGGTTGTGATAATGACCGGAAGTCCGGACTTGTACCGCTCATCAATAACGGCGTAGACCTGCTCCAGCGCATATTCGGTGCTGCGCTCAATTCCCAGATCATCCAGAATCAGCAAAGAATAGTTGGAAAACGAAGCGATATACCGGTATCGTTCTTCCGAATACATGGCACCCATCTGGTTCAGGATTTTGGAGAAGTTCGTCATCAAAACCGGAATGCCCTGATCCAGCAGCGCATTTGCTATACACGCCGCCACAAAGGACTTTCCGGTTCCGACATCTCCCCATAACAAAAGGCCAAGGTTTTCAGCCTTGACCTTTTTCCACTGCTCCACATAACGTTTTGCCATCTGGATGTCCTTGTTGTCTTCTGCAACGCCAAAATTCCATTCCAGAAGATGCTTTTCCTGAATCCCAGTTGCTTTCAGCTGCCTGATTTTACGCTGCCGCTCCACCAGTTCATCCTGGCGTTTCTTTTCCGCCATCGCTTCCTGCTGGCATCTGCAAAGGCAGGGAACAATCTTGTCTCTGCCCCAGAGCTTTACCCTGCACTGCACCGGAGTATGACAGTTCCGGCAATACAGCAGTCCGTCCACGCCCTGGTATTCCTGCTCTCCGGGTTCTTTCGGCGTAAAGAGCGAATCCAACGCCGCATTCAATACTTCAGGCACCATGTCGCTCATAGGCTGTCTCCTTCCTCAAATGTGTAGTCTGCCGGGTTATACTTCGGCTTTTCTCTCTTTGCCCAACTCCGGATTGTGGCAAGGTGATTTTTGTAGCTCCTGCCGGTGGAAGCCATATACTCAGAGAGCCGTTCCACCCGCATCTGATAATCTCCTGGGAACTCCTGCCGGAGCTTGCCGTATTCCGTGTCAGAGAGAAGGACATTTTCGTATGAGCCATACCGGTGCTGGATTTCCTTCTTCTCTCTTTTATTGATTGTTTCAGTACTTGTTCTATTAGTACTTAATTGCGCGGGATTTTCCGTAACCGGTGTGTCCGTATCCGGATTTACCGTATACGGCTTTTCCGTACACGGTGATTCCGAACACGGCTTTTTCCTTGGCATCTCATAGATCACATACTCCGCTCTGCCCATCCGACCGTTACTCTCACGCTGCTGGTTCCTTTCCAGATATCCAAGACGTTCCAGTTCTTTCAGAGCTGTAAGCACCCCATCTACGCCATCCGGTGTAATCGAAGATAATCCCCGTACCGAATAGTTCCATGTGTCCGGTAAACTAAGCAGCATAGAGAGAAGTCCTTTTCCTTTCAGGCTGAGACCCTGATCCCGCAGGTGGTAATTGCACATCGTTGTGTAATTGCTGTTTTTCTCAACCCTGAATACCGGCATGGTGCTCACCATCCTTTTTCGCAGGCTCCGTTTTTTTCTTCGGACATTTGCGCGAACGATCTTCGCTGTCCTCCCGTCGATGGTATTTGCCGGTATCCTGCATCATGCGTTCAAACGCCTGAAGGCGTCCCTCTGTAAAAAGCGTCATTCGATCACACCCCATTTCTTAAACAACTTGAAGAGATGATTCTTTCCCTTGCAGGTCACTCTCGTCTGCTGCACCAGTTTTCCGCTTCTGCCGTAGCAATCCCGGACAATAAAATAGCCCCTTGCAGATTTGTCTGCAAAAGGCATCAGCCAGCCGCTTGGACTGCGGTACAGATAGCGGTGATCCAGTAAGAGAGCTACTGCCGTCTTCTCTGGGATTCCGATTTCCTTACAGAAATTCCGGATACAGGTGCAATCTTCCGAATTTACAAAGGTGTCGAAGTAGTCTGCCTTGGGCTGTGCCGCATCCAGCTGTTTGCGGATACCCTCAAGCTGCTCTCTCTCGGCTACAAGCTCCTGTGCCAGTGTGTAGATGACCTCCGGATGCTGAATCACCTGATCCAAAATGGAATCGCTCATATACACACCATGCTTGCGAATGGAAGGAAGGACTTCATCAAACACCCAGTGTTCAAATCGTTCTGCCGATGGCAGCTTGCTGTGAACGATCAGCCGGTAAACATCGCCTTCTGTGATAAAGGAGATTTCAACGACCTGCTCTCCAGCATCTCCATACTGATTCACCTTCTGAACGACCCCCTCGCGTTTCGTTAGGGGGCCTCTGCAATGGCGTTTCACTGCGGCGTAGGGATTCACATACCCCAACGCTTTCGCCACATCGCTTGCACAGAAGAAGGTCTTGCCCGCCTCTTGCAACACGCGAATCGAACCAAACTCCTGGTTCTCAAACACCTCCATCATCTGCCTTGACTGTCCGCCATGACTGCCCACATCGGTGTCATGGGTCTTCTGATTGAAATCCGTCATACCTGTTACCTCCTGCTCAAATTTGTCTCGCCGGATTTCGGGCGAAAAAAATAGAGCCTCGACCCATTCTCGTTTTCAAAGAATGAGCCAAGGCTCTATGTAACAGGATACCTGATATTAAATTTTTGCAGAATTCGTCAGAACTCGCCAAACGAACCTGACACTGTTTTTCATTCCGTTTCAGCCGGATTTTTGCCGAAAATCTGTCAAGGATATGGGGCTAATTTCCCCTCCAAAATGACCTTCTGTAAACCCATTTTCCCACCCATTAGGCTCAAAAATAGGCCGTAAACCCATGGTAAACCCATCAAAATGGGTTAATTTGAAGTCAAATTTCCTCAAATTTCACCATCGGAATCAGGCGATTTCAGGCATAGAAAAAGCCCGGAAAATGGCGTATTTCCGGGCTTTTTTAGCATTATTAAGCTGTAGATTATCGCTTGCTGAACTGAGGTGCGCGACGAGCGGCTTTGAGGCCGTACTTCTTACGCTCCTTCATACGAGGATCGCGGGTCAGGAAGCCAGCCTTCTTCAGAACAGAACGATTCTCATCGCTCTGCTGCAGCAGGGCGCGGGACAGGCCGTGGCGGATAGCGCCAGCCTGGCCGGAAACACCGCCGCCAGAAACGCGGACGACGACATCGTACTTGCCCTCCAGGCCCAGCAGGACCAGCGGAGAACGGACGATCAGCTTCAGGGTCTCCAGACCGAAGTAGTTGTCGATATCACGATCGTTGATGGTGATCTTGCCGGTGCCGGTGTAAACGCGAACGCGGGCAACGGAATCCTTACGACGACCAGTGCCGTAGAAATAAGGTTTGGTTTCGTACATGTTCGATTGCCTCCTTCTTAGAACTCGATCTTCTCGGGCTTCTGAGCTGCGTGAGCGTGCTCGGCACCCTGGTAGCAGTGCAGGCGGGTCAGGGCCTTAGCACCGATGGTGTTGGAAGGGATCATGCCCTTGATAGCGTAGGTCATAGCCAGGTCGCTGTTCTCAGCCATCAGCTTGCTGTACTGGACCTTCTTCAGGCCGCCAATGTACTTGCTGTGGGTGATGTGGAACTTCTGCTCAGCCTTCTTGCCGGTCAGAACTGCCTTGTCGCAGTTGACGACAACGACGTAATCGCCGCAATCGACATTGGGGGTGTAGTTGACCTTCTGCTTGCCGCGCAGCAGAACAGCGGCCTCAGCAGCGACGTGACCCAGGCTCTTGCCGGTTGCGTCGAGCAGATACCACTTGCGCTCGACTTCAGCGGGCTTTACGAGAGTAGTGCTCATATCTATTTCCTCCTGATAAGTGTTTGGTACGATTCAGGCGCCTTTGGGGCGCGAGTGTCAGTATACAACACAAAAAAGCGCCTGTCAACATCTTTTTGCGATTTTTTCAGTGGAAATTTTTATACCTCTCAAAATCTCTTGAATCCTCTCGAAATCTCTCGTTTTCTAAAATCGCATTTTCAGAAAGTTTTTCAGCCTCCGGGGGGCAAATTTGTCCCGGCGGCGCTACAATTTTGCCGCCGAGTGTGTTATACTATATAAGATATTGTAAAAAGGAGATTTTTCCCATGCCGAAAGACATTCACACGCAGGATTCCTCCCAGCAGCGGGCCTCCAGGCTGCTGCTCGCCATGGGCGTGATCGTGCTTTTGGGTGCGCTGGCCTACTTTGGGCTGACGCTGGCCGTCAACCGCCGCACTCCCGCCAACCCCGACACCCACTTTGATGCGGAGAATGGCATCTCGGTGGATTACGAAAGTGCCGTCTGGCCCGTCTGTCAGATGACCGAGGATGCTGCGCTGGGCCATGCGCTGCAGCTGGCTTCCGGTGAGGACAGCGCCAACGCCAACTATCAGGTGGTGCTGTTCCAGCGGGGGGACAAAGCCACTTACGAAGACTTCATCGGCCAGTCGGAAGCTGACCTGAAAGCAGCCTACGGTGTCATCAGCCCCCGCAAGGTCAAGCTGCAGGTGGAAGGTGCCACTGTCACTGCCGTGCGCTGTGATATCCAGGCCTACTACGCCGTGCCGGCCACCATTGAATACGACAGCGGCGATGTGGTCTATGTCTCCGGCCTGACCAAACTGGCCTCCATCAGCGATATCGTCAATCTGGTGGAAAGCGTGAGCCTGACATGAGCGATCCACACGCCATGCAGCGGCTCTGCGGCCTGATGCGCAAGGCCGTGCAGGATTACGAGATGATCTCCCCCGGTGATAAGATCATGGTGGGCGTTTCGGGCGGCAAGGACAGCGTGGCTTTGACCATCGGGTTGGCTCAGCTGCGCCGTTACCTCGGCTTTGATTATGAGGTTGTGGCCGTCACCCTTGACCCGCAGTTTGACCACCAGGCTGTGGATTACAGCCCGCTGGCGGCGCTGTTCGCCCGGTATGGGGTCCCCTACGAGGTGCGCCGCACCGAGATCGGCCCCATCGTATTTGAATACCGGCAGGAAAAGAACCCCTGTTCCCTCTGCGCCAGGCTGCGCCGGGGCGCGCTGCACACGGCGGCGCAGGAACTGGGCTGCAATAAAGTGGCGCTTGGCCACCACCTCGATGATGCTGTCGAGACCTTTTACATGAACCTCTGGCGGGAGGGCCGCATTGGCTGCTTCTCCCCGGTCACCCAGCTGGACCGCCGGGGCCTGACCCTGATTCGCCCCATGCTGCTGGCCACCGAACACGAGGTGCGCTGTGCGGTAAAGGAGGAGGACTTCCCCATCGTCAAGAGCCGCTGTCCCGCCGACGGTGTGACCGTGCGGGAACAGACCAAGGATTTTGTCCGGGAGCGCTGCCGCACCGACCACGCCTTCCGGCAAAAAACGCTCCATGCTCTGCAGGAGAGCGGCATCGACGGCTGGCGGCCGGTCCATACAGGACGCACATCCAATCCATCCCCAAAGGAGGGAATGCATCATGCAGATGCAGAACTTTGAAAAACATGTCTGGGCTGAGATCGACCTCGATGCCCTGCGGGCCAACTTCCGCACCGTAAAGCAGCGGGCAGGCAGCCTACCCCTGTGTGCCGTGGTCAAGGCCGACAGCTACGGCCACGGTGCCGTCCAGTGCGCCCGGGTCTTTGCGCAGGAGGGTGCCTCCTGGCTGGCTGTCAGCTGTCTGGCTGAGGCCCTGCAGCTGCGCAGGAGCGGCCAGACCCTGCCCATCCTCATTCTGGGCCATGTGCAGCCCACATACGCTGCCGCCCTCATCCGGGACGATATCACCGCGGCCTGCTATTCCCTGCCCCAGGCCCAAGCCCTGAGCGAGGCCGCACAGGCCGCCGGGGGCCGGGTCAAAGTGCATCTGGCTGTGGATACCGGCATGGGCCGCATCGGCTTTGCTCTGCGCACCGATTTTGATGCTGCCATTGCCGAGGCCATCGCCGCCTGCACCCTGCCCGGCCTGGAAATGACCGGCCTGTTCCAGCACTTCTCAGTGGCCGATGACACCGCTGAGGAAAACATTGCCTACACTGCCGAGCAGCACCGGCTCTTTGTGCAGGCCTGCAGCGCCCTGACGGCAGCCGGGCATGAGCCCGGCATCGTCCACTGCGACAACTCGGCCGGTGTGATGCTCCACCCGGACTGGCCCGAGGGCCTGCCCCGGGCACACTGCATGGCCCGCCCCGGCATCATCCTGTACGGCTTTGACCCCAGCGATGAAGTCCGCTTCGGGCTGTTCCGCCCGGTGATGAAGCTCAAGACCGTGGTCAGCATGGTCAAGGTGCTGCAGCCGGGCCAGTCCACCAGCTATGGCCGCCGGTTCACAGCAGAGCGGCCCACGCCGGTGGCTACCCTCTGCACCGGCTACGCCGATGGCTACCCCCGCCAGCTCAGCTGCGGCAAAGGCATCGTGGAGATCCACGGCACGCCCTGCCCGGTGCTGGGCCGGGTCTGTATGGATCAGATGATGGTGGATGTCTCTGCTGTGCCGGGTACGGTGCAGGAGGGGGACGAAGCCATCCTGTGGGGCGGCACTGTCAGCGACAGTGCGGAGGACATTGCCCGCAAAACCGATACCATCACCTACGAGGTGCTCTGCGGCGTTTCCCGCCGGGTGCCCCGTGTTTATCTGGAACACGGCACGACCGCTGCCGTGGAGGACTGGATCCTGAACGACTAACACATTCTCCCGGAGGAATTACATGGCAAGAGACAACATCCGAAATTTCTGCATCATTGCACACATCGACCACGGCAAGTCCACCCTGTCGGACCGCATCCTGGAGCTGACCAAGAGCGTGGACGAGCGCATCATGGAGGATCAGATCCTCGATAACATGGACATCGAGCGGGAGCGCGGCATCACCATCAAAGCCCGCGCCGTTACCCTGAACTACACTGCCAAGGACGGCAAGACCTACGAGTTCAACCTCATCGACACCCCGGGCCATGTGGACTTCGCCTACGAGGTCAGCCGCAGCCTCGCCGCCTGCGAGGGTGCCATCCTCGTGGTGGACGCCACGCAGGGCGTGGAGGCCCAGACCCTCGCCAACACCTATATGGCGCTGGAGCACGACCTCGAGCTGGTGCCCATCCTGAATAAGATCGACCTGCCCTCGGCCCATCCAGACGAGGTGGCGCAGGAGGTGGAGGATGTCATCGGCCTGCCCTGCCTCGATGCCCCCCGCGTCTCGGCCAAGACCGGCCTGAACATCGATCAGGTGCTGGAGCGGGTGGTCAGCGACATCCCCGCCCCCACCGGCGACCCGGACGCTCCCCTCAAGGCCCTGATCTTTGACAGCATCTACGACAGCTACAAGGGCGTTATCGTCTACATCCGCGTGTTCGAGGGCACCGTCAAGCCCGGCGACACCATCAAAATGATGGCCACCGGGGCCGAGTTCACGCTGGTGGAAGTGGGCCACATGGGTGCCACCAGCCTGACACCCTGCAGCCAGCTGCAGGCCGGCGAGGTCGGCTACCTGACCGCCAGCATCAAGACCGTGCAGGACACCCGCGTGGGCGATACCGTCACACTGGCAGACCGCCCCACCTCCGAGGCCCTGCCCGGCTACCGTCAGGTCAAGCCCATGGTGTTCTGCGGCATCTACCCCGCCGACGGTGCCAAGTACCCCGACCTGAAGGACGCGCTGGAAAAACTGCAGTTGAACGACGCTTCCCTGACCTTTGAACTTGAGACCAGTGCCGCTCTGGGCTTTGGCTTCCGCTGCGGCTTCCTGGGCCTGCTCCACATGGAGATCATCACCGAGCGTCTCGAGCGGGAGTTCGACCTGGATATCATCACCACGACCCCCAGCGTCCGCTACCGCCTGACCATGACGGACGGCACCGTGGAGATGATCGACAACCCGTCCAGCTACCCGGACCCCTCCAACATCGTCAAGCAGGAGGAGCCTTTTGTGGATGTCCACCTCTACACCCCCAACGATTACGTGGGTGCCCTGATGGATCTGTGCCAGCAGAAGCGCGGCGTGCTCATCGACATGAAGTATCTGGACGATGTCCGCGTGGACCTGCACTACGCCCTGCCTCTGGGCGAGATCGTCTACGACTTCTTCGATGCCATCAAGAGCCGCAGCCGCGGTTACGCCAGCTACGACTACGAGTTCAAGGAGTACCGTGAGAGCGATCTGGTCAAGCTGGACTTTCTGTTGAACGGTGACCCTGTGGACGCGCTCTCCATGATCGTGTTCCGGGACAACGCCTACGCCAAGGGCCGCCGCATCTGCGAAAAGCTGCGGGATAACATTCCCCGCACCCTGTTCGAGATCCCGGTGCAGGCCGCCATCGGCGGCAAGATCATCGCCCGTGAGACCGTCAAGGCCATGCGCAAGGACGTGCTGGCCAAGTGCTACGGCGGCGATATCTCCCGCAAGAAGAAGCTGCTGGAAAAGCAGAAGGAGGGCAAAAAGAAGATGCGCCAGCTCGGCAGCGTCTCCCTGCCCAGTGAAGCCTTTACCGCCGTGCTGAAGCTCGACAGCGACGACAACTGATTCTTTATCCCTTCTATCATAGAATAACAGCAACAGCCCCCACCAGATACAGCAAAAAGCTGCATACCGTGGGGGCTGTTGCATTATTCTTGCCCTTCTTTACTTATCAGCATAAAAATTCAGCCGAACCATTTTTATCTATTCTTACAATTTCTCCATTTATTGTTGCATAGAGCGATTCATTATAAATCTCATAGGCCGAATTCCAATATCCGTTTGCTCCATCAAATACAAACGTTTCTACGTCACTAAGATTCTGTCCCACCTGATTGATTGTCGTATAATAGTCATTTTCTTGACTCACTGTTACCAGTAATCCATCTTTCGTTGGATATATGCTCTTTATTGTCCCCTTTTGCGGTTCAACACTCCACGTCCCATCTTTTCTTATGATTCCCCAAAAAGGAACCCCATCAGGATTCAGCATTTGCAATGCAGCATACCCATTCATAAATCGTGGTTCATCAGTTGTAACCGGCTGAATGTTATACTGGCTCAAATCGATGATACAGTTCAAGTGAATATCATAAAATCCTGATGGATATTTCTCAAACTCACCTGTATCTCTTCTTGCATCAAGGTAAATCAGCCCCTCTGCCAATACTGGCGTTCCACTTCGCTGTGATTTAATACTCTTCCACTCCGGCAGTTCATTAAAGTCATCGTCCAAAACTCGAATGCTCGGTGCTGTCTGAAACATCACACCATTTTCCATTCTAATCTGACATGCATTAAATTCAGAAATATAATGGAGTTTTCCATTTGCAATGTTTATAAAGACATATCCATTCCATCCTCGGACACGATAAAGCGTTCCTCCGCAATAAATGAACGGAGTAGAGATTCCTTCTGCATTCATATCATATCCAGCATTCACAAGTGTCTCATAAAGATCATTCGGATTAAGCTCAGAGAACTCTGGCTGTGTCGTATCGCATTGAAAACAGATTGAGCTATCCATTTTTCTTGCGGTAAACGTAACTTTTGTCCCATCGATTCCATCTTCTCTCTTTATCGACCATAGAAGAACGCCCTCTTCATCCTTTGCAAACCGGATAATTTTTTCATTCTCTGGAAGCCATGATACCAGCAGCTGCGTTCCGTCTTCTGTTGCCATCATCCCATTACTAAGTAAGCACATACCATTATAGTATCCAGACACAACCCTGCTTCCGTCTTCAAACAGGTGATGAACCATTCCCTGTGCATCAAAAAGAACGCTTTTGTTCGATTGACCATCTCTGATTTCGCCTACTGAAAGTTCATCAAAATTGGGGAATGTCAAGTAAACATGCCCCTCTCCCACAGCTTCTAACAAACTCATCTTATCCGTAACGTTTTCCGCTGCTTTTTCAGAATCCACTATAGTTTCTTGTTGTTCAGACACACTTT
>OIJT01000106.1_pt1 | contig 13678 bp, 9 predicted proteins | sample 1583631 | NCBI WGS metagenome assembly OIJT01 (sample SAMN02674707, study PRJEB24791) | human gut metagenome, SKBSTL064 | isolation source: stool | host: Homo sapiens | place: USA
AGCTTGCAGATGGAGTGCTGCAAGGCAAATATCCGTATGTGCTGACCACGCATATTGACAAAGGGCACGTCCATAATCACATCATCTTTTGTGCCGTGGACATGGTGAACCAGCGCAAGTATGTTTCCAACCGACAGAGCTATGCCTACATCCGGCGCACCAGCGACCGACTGTGCAAGGAGCACGGTCTGTCCGTGGTAATGCCCGGTCAAGACCGGGGCAAAAGCTATGCCGAGTGGGACGCGCACCGCAAGGGCACGAGTTGGAAGGCAAAGCTGAAAGCCGCCATAGATGCAGCCATCCCGCAGGCCAAGGATTTTGAAGATTTTCTGCGGCTCCTGCAGGAGCAGGGCTACGAGGTAAAGCGTGGCAAGTATGTTTCGTTCCGTGCGCCCGGACAGGAGCGGTTCACCCGTTGCAAAACGCTGGGCGAAACCTACACCGAGGAAGCCATCACCGAGCGTATCAAAGGGCGGTTTGTGGAGCGGAAACCCAAAGAAAACCGCAAAATTTCGTTGCAGATTGATTTGAAGAATAGCATCAAGGCCCAGCAGTCCGCAGGGTATGAGAAGTGGGCAAAACTCCACAATCTGAAACAGGCTGCCCGGACGCTGAACTTCCTGACGGAGCATGAAATCGAAAGCTACCCGGATTTGGAAAGCCGGGTGGCCGAGATCACCACCGCCAGTACCGAAGCTGCCGCCGCGCTGAAAGCGACCGAACGCCGACTTGCAGAAATGGCCGTGCTGATAAAGAACGTCACCACCTGTAAAGAACTGCGTCCATTGGTTCAGGAATACCAGCGGGCTGCTGATAAAAAGCAGTTCCGGCGTAAGCATGAAGGTACTCTGATTCTCTACGAAGCCGCAGCCAAGGCTCTGAAAGAGCAGGGCTTCCAAAAGCTGCCCGATCTCTACGCACTGGAAGTCGAGTATAAGCAGCTGACCGAGCAGAAAGAACAACTTCAGCGGCAGTACACCGAAGCCAAACGCCAGATGCAGGAGTATGGCATCATCAAGCAGAACGTGGACGGCATCCTGCGAACAACACCGGGAAAGGAGCAGATGCAGGAACGGTAAATTTGCACAAAAGATTAGCCGGATTTTTGAACTACAAACGCTTAGACCGGGTAGCGTTTCCACCCGAAATCATGTAAAATAGAACTAGACAACGAAAGCGAGGAACCCTCTATGGCAGAAGTGAACGATAACAGCTCCATCCAGCTTTTTGAAGATCAGAAAATCCGTACTGCATGGGATGCAGAAAAAGAAGAATGGTATTTTGCCATCGTTGATGTGATTGCTGTTCTGACTGACAGCGCAGACCCACAAAATTATTGGCGCGTTCTAAAAAAGCGTCTTAAAGACGAAGGAAATGAAACCATTACAAATTGTAATGGTTTGAAAATGACCGCCCCGGACGGCAAAAAACGTAAAACAGATGTTGCAAATACCGAACAACTCCTACGCATTATCCAGTCCATCCCATCCCCAAAGGCTGAGCCGTTCAAGGCATGGCTGGCAATGGTAGGCAAGGAACGCATCGAGGAAACAATCGACCCGGAGCAGGCCATTGACCGCGCACTTGATACCTATTTGAAAAAAGGCTACTCCGAAGAATGGATTCACCAACGGCTTTTGGCAATCCGCATCCGCAATGAGCTGACGGATGAATGGAAGAAGCGCGGGGTGCAAAAAGGCAAGGAGTACGCCATCCTGACCGATGAAATTTCCCGCGCATGGTCCGGCATGACTACGGGGCAGTACAAGCGGCTGAAAGGTCTGACGAAAGAAAATCTCCGGGACAACATGACTGATTTGGAACTTGTCCTGACCATGCTGGCCGAAGCCTCCACCACGGATATTTCCAAGACTGCAAAGCCGCAGACCTTTGAAGAAAATAAGCAGGTTGCCAAACGCGGCGGCAAGGTGGCCGGAATTGCACGGCAGGCTCTTGAAGCGGAAACCGGCAAACCCGTTATCACGGAAAAGAATGCGGTTGACTTCCAGCAGCTTGTGACCGACATTGTAGAAGATGCCGCCGAACTGCCAGAAAATCCCACCGAGAAAAAAGATAAAGACTGATACATGAAAATAGCCGGACACAGCAGCCACAAAGCCACCGTGTCCGGCTATTTCTGTATCGACAATGACACATTACTTTCAATAAAAATAATGTGTCATTGTCAAGTCTGTGGTATCACTCACCCACAAAATCAAACCTCTGCCCGTCAAAGTCGGCATCAGTCATGCGCTCCAACTTTGTAATGGTTCCATTCGCCAGCCGCCGCATTTCCTTGTCCATATCCGGCAGGGCGGCCCGCATCCGCGCCATCGTCCGGCGGCGGTCAGAAGTGTGGTACATACAAATCAAATTTTCTTCTTCTACGCTGAAATTCATGGTTAAACCTCCATTTCGTGTTGTTTGCTGCGGGCCGCTGCCTTTTTGGGGCTGGCGGCCTGTTTTGTCTCGTATAGCTGCTTGCGTACGGAAGCACGGGGCTTGCGGATGCTCCTGTCCCGGTTCTCGTTTTTGTCAATCAGCGCGTAGATGCCGAAACGGTCTTTCACGCTGGACAGGTGCAGGGACTTATACGGCAGCATGGCAAGCAGTTGGTCCGTGTCCCGGCTGGATGCCAGCTTGGTGAAGTAGGGCGATACTTCCACCATAAAATGATTCTTGTCCGGGCTGTTGGGAGCAGCCAGACGCTTCATATCGGCTACGATACGCTGTGCCTCGGCCTCGATCAGCCCGGTGTGCAATGCCGCAAGGTGTTCTTTGAAATCACCGGGCCGTGCAGGTTCTCGACTGCGCTGCTCCTGTCGGATGGCCGCTTGCAGAAGTTCCGGGTCACGGGGCTGCATTTCATACCGCATGAACTCTCCAAAATATTTGTCCGAGTGGCTGTCGAAATGCTCTTTGGGGCCAATCTCCCGCATCCCACTTTCGTAGATCAGGCGATTGGCACCCACGGGCAGAGCGGCATCCCGAATATGCTGGAAATGCTGCTGGTAGTCCAGTTCATACAGATTGCCTTGCACGGTTCCGTTGGCCGCGCCGGTCGGCTCCACCGCATAGGCAAGAATCCTGTCATGGGTCTGTTCGCCGCAGAATTTCCATGTGTTGTAGGCTTGCGTGTCTTTGAGCAGCACGTCCCGTTCCCGGAAGCAGAATGTTCCAGAAGGCCGGGACAGCCACAACAGCAGCTTATCTTCCGGCTGGTCGCTGCGGGCCGCTTCTCGCAGCATCTTAATGTCGTAGGAAAAATCGCTCTGGTAATACGCAGTATTCTGGTGCATGATGGCTTCCAGTGCGGCGATCACATCCATATTTTCAAACTTCTGCACGGCTTACACCTCCAATTCCTTTGTCTTTTCTCGTGGCAGCGTTTGTTTGCTCTGTTCCTTTTTGGCGGCATCCAGCTGTGCCCGGATGGACGGCTTTTTCGGTTTAGCTGCGCGGGTCTTTTTCGTCCTCGGTGCCTTTTCTTCGGCTTTGACTGCGGCGGCAAGGTCCGTCAGAGAGATTTGTTCTCCGGCCTTTGCTTTGGCCTCCAATTCGCCCAGAGAGGGCGCATTGTTCAGCACACCATCAATCATATTTTCGTTTTGTTCGGGGGAAAGTTCTGCGGTGCGCAGCGGGTTTTCCCGCAAGAACTCTGGCACCTGCTGGAAGCCCACACTGTCGCAGTAGTGGGCGGTGTCCTGCCCATTCTGGTGCAGTACCACCACATCCGAAACAGACAGTGAGTGTCCCTTGAAATCTGCCGGATGGTCCACGTTGAACATGCGGTAGAGGTCCTCCAACGTGGTGCCAGCAGCCAGCGGCGCGGCGTAAACCTCCGTATAGTTGGCCTTGTCCACGGACAAACCAGCGGCCTGCAGGCGGTCGTAGGGCTCAAAACGGTAATCGCGGGTGGAATCTTCATTGCGCAGCTGGTAGATGGAAAAGCTGTCCTGCTGCGGTGCCTCAAAACCTGCCGCCGCGTATTCCTCTACGGTCATTCCGGCAGCGGCCGCTTCCTGCTCGATCTCGGCCTGTACCTGTGCCTTATAGTCCTGCAAACTCTGGTCGAAGTCGGCCAACTTGGGCGGTTCCGGCAAGTCATACCGGTCTTGGTTAAGCAGCGGGCGGCAGTCCTGCACATAGGTTACAATGGCATTGTAATAAGCGGTTTGTTCCGGCGAAATATCCTGACCCTCTCGCAAAGCGGCGGTAGCCGTCTGCTCCATGGCTGAAAGATTGCAATGCTGTTTGAGGTACGGGATAAACTCGGTCAGCACCATTTCCCGCTCTGCCTTGTCTTGTTCCCACGCTTCCGGGCCTTTGTTGTGCAGAACAAAATTTTTCCAGTTCTCGTCCTTGGCGTAGTATTCGTGGTAGTTCTGGATATGCTGAACCAAAGAACCCTCTCCGTCACCAAAATCCTGCCGTCCCTCGTAGTTGTCGGGCTGGCCGTTCAGGGTAAAATCAATACGGAATGCGGTCTTGTCGTACCAGCCGCCCTCGTAACCATCCTTTTCCCGTTCCGTGTGCTGGGCGGTGTCCAGTTCTTCAAAGACGCGGTTTGCCACAGACAGCGGCATGATTTCGCCGTCCTGCAGCTTGTCGCTTTCACTCCACAAAATCGTAACCGTGGGCTCTGCGGTGGGGTCTGGAATTTTAATGGGCGCGGGAATTTCGTTGGCCTTTTCTGCGGCCTCTTGGAATGCCGCTAGCTTATCGCCCAACAGGACTTCTGACACCGCGGCTGTCTGCCCCAACAGATTAAGCGCTTCCTGCCCGGCATCCGGCAGGGTCAGACCGGGCGCGTCCAGCTGGCCGCCGTCCAGAGCCTTATTATCCGGGCCGTACAGGGTGTAGTCATAGCCGGAATCGCAGGTCTGGATGAACAGCGTATTGCCGTTGTCCAGCGCAAATGCGGCTTCCTGTGCGGTGGAAAGGTCTGCTTCCCGCTGCTGGCGCAGTTCTGCCAGATGTTCGTCCAGCGCGGAGATCAGTTCATGGGCCGCATTGCGGATAATTTCCAGAGAGGCTTTCAACTCGGCCAGTTCCCGGCCCGAACTCCACCCAGCCACATAGCCAAACGAATACTCAGACGTGTCCAGCCCATAGTGCTGGCAGACAGTATAGGCCACGCTTTCGGCCTGCACCTCGCGGGTGCGGCTGTCCGGGCGGTTGGTCTGTTCCGGGTCGTTGGGGTCGATGGCGTGGAGCTTGGCATGGGCAATCTCATGGATGGCTGTCTTGATGGTCTGTAACTGGCTCATGCCCTCTTGAATGGCAATGCGGTTGTCGAGCAGATGAAAATAGCCGTGTGCGCCGCCCTCGATGTCCTCAAACCCGATAGGCACCGGGGATGTCTGCTCCAATGCCTTGAAAAAATCTTGGTAGTCCTGCACGCTGCCGGACAGTTCATCCACAGCAATGGACGGCAGTGGTTCACCCTCAGTCTGGCTGACATCGAACACGGACACCACCTTGAACGCCGGAATCTGCACCGTCTTTTCTTCCGTCAGCGGCTTTCCGTCCTTGCCCAGAATCGGCTTGCCCTGTTCGTCCAGCTTTTCCATCTTCTGCTTGACCTTGTAAGGCGCAGGAGCAAGGATTTTAATGCCCTTTTCGCCCTTTTTTACGGTGCGGTGGAATGTGCCTTTCCACTTGTTGAAGCCTGCCACCAGCTGCCCGCCCTGCATGGCGATCAGCAAGGTGTTGTTGAAGCTGTAATTGTGGAATTTCGCCATCGTGGTGAGGTAGGCCTTGTAGCGGTCACTGTCGAATAATTCTTGAATGCCTGTTTCCAGCCGGTCCGTGATTTCTTTCATGCGTTCCGCGCTGTCCTTGCCGTTTAGGATAATGGGAATAACTTTCTGCGGTTCCGTTTCAGGCTGAACAGGTGGCGGGATGTTGGCCGAATCTCGCAAAACTTCCGGCGCAGGAAAGGACAGTACCCGGTATTCCTCCGGCACAGGCTGGCCCTCGTGGACTTTCTGCCACTCGTCCCCGCTTTTGACAAGGTAGCCGTACTGGGTGAACGCACCCTGTTCCTGCTGGGCCACATAGCGGCCAAACTGCGCCGTGTCGATGCCGCCTTTCCATTCGTCCGGCATATCCACCATGCCGGAACGGTTCAGATAGTAGTCGCCCAGTTGGGCAGGCCCGTGCACATCCGGCAGATGCACATAGTAGTCCACGTTTTCGGGAAAGTCGGTGATTCTCCCGATGCTGGAAAGCTCACTCTGCGGGGCTTGCAAAGCGGCGTTCAGCTCTGCGCGTTCCCCGGCAGAAAGCGTTTCCAGCCGTGCGGCAAGAAAGTTCAGCTCGTCCACATTGGATGCCAGCACCATGTTGTAGGGGATGGCAAAACGCTTTTCTTCCTCGGCAAAATAGCCGGAAATGAAAAGGCCCTGCGGATTATCGGACGAAATGCCGATTTGCCGCAGGGCCGCTTGTACCTGTTCGGTTGTAGTGGGCAGGTCCAGCCAGACGCCATCCCTGCCTTGCTGCTGCCGATTTTGCAGCTGGATGGAAAATAATTCGCTCATTTGGTCACACTCCTTTTTTGCTATCCTACGGATAGAGAGAGCCGGTTATGGCAAAATGAATGCTTCACCTTACCATAACCGGCCCTCGTTTTCTTTATCCCTTACGCTCTACCCGGTAATTGACGTACTTGCCTCCCGTATCTGCTAGAAGTACTGTTGCATCATAGGTTTTGCCTGTTTTCTCGGAGTAGAGGCCCTTGACCTTTGCCTTACCGTTTTTGAGCAGAGCGGCGGCGATCTTTGGGGTGAACGCCTTTTTCCGCTGCTCAAAGAAGCGGTCGTTCTTCCACATCACGAACTGACAGCCACGGTTCCCGCAATAAAAATTCTTTTTGCCCTCATAGACATTTTCACCGCACCGGGGACACTTACCGATGATAACCCGTTCCGACTGGAACAGGTTTTGTTTGTCTGCACTGATGCAGGAATAGGTCTTGACCAACTGGCGCACCTGCGCTTTAATTTCGGCCATGAACTCGTCCGGGTCTGCGCTGCCTTTGGCAATCTCGGTCAGGCGGTTTTCCCATTCGGCAGTCAGAGCGGGAGAGGTCAGACTTTCCGGCAGAACCACCGCCAGATTGATGCCGTCCTTGGTGGGGACAAGCTGCTTACCCTTGCGCTGCACAAAGCCCATTTGCACCAGCTTTTCCAGAATCGCGGCGCGGGTGGCGGGTGTGCCCAGCCCCTTGCGTTCTGCGTTTTCCGGCATATCCTCGGCCCCGGCCCGCTCCATTGCTGACAGGAGCGTATCTTCGGTGTAGGCTTTCGGCGGGGACGTGAAATGTTCCGAAACGTCCGCTGTCACGGAAAAATTCTGTCCCTCGGCCAGTTCCGGCAGGGTGTTCAGCACTTCTTCCTCGGTATCCGCTTTCAGGTTGGAGCGGAACCGCTGGTCGATTTCTTTCCAACCGGGAACAAGCACCGTCTTTCCCTTGGCGGTGAACTCGTTTTCTGCACAGGAGAACACAGCGGTCACGGTTTCGTACTCATGGGGTGCAGCCACCGCGCAGAGCAGCTTGGAGCAGACAAGGCTCATCAGCTTGCACTCACTTTCGGCAAGGCCAGTGAAGCCCTGCTTTGCAAATTCTGCGGTGGGAATAATGGCGTGGTGGTCCGATACCTTTTTGCTGTTCAGCACCCGGCTTACATCCGGGGTAAGTGCAAGCCCTTGGGTAAAAGACAACAGCCCCAGCAGGTCAGACACAAGATGTTGTGCCGTCTGGCCCATATCCTCGGTCAGATATTGGCTGTCGGTGCGGGGATAGGTCAGCAGTTTCTTCTCGTAAAGCTGCTGGGCGTAATCAAGGGTCTGCTTGGCGGTAAAACCAAATAAACGGTTTGCCTCCCGCTGCAAGGTGGTCAGGTCGTAGAGCTTGGGCGGCTGTTCTGTCTTTTTCTCTTTCTGAATGGATGCGCAGACTGCATTTGCACTTGTGCATTTTTCTTTGAGCGAATTTGCGGTTTCTGCATCCGAAATGCGCTCACTGTCCGCTTTCAGACTGCCAGACTGGATGCCGACCGTGTAATACTTTTCTTTCTGAAAGCGCAGGATTTTTGCATCCCGGTCCACCAGCATTTTCAGTGTCGGGGTCTGAACCCGGCCCACCGTCAGGGTCTTGTGGTACAGCACCGAAAACAGCCGCGTTGCATTGATGCCCACCAGCCAATCCGCCTTTGCACGGCAGAGGGCCGACTGATACAGAGCATCGTAATCCGAATCCGGGCGCAGGTTTGCAAAGCCCTCCCGGATAGCAGCATCCTCCATGCTGGAAATCCAGAGCCGCTTCACGGGTTTCGTGCAGCCAGCCATTTGGTAAACGAAACGGAAAATCAGTTCTCCTTCCCGGCCTGCATCGGTCGCGGCGGTCACACTGTCCACATCCGGGCGGTTGAGCAGAGAGCGGACAATTTCAAACTGCGGTTTCTTCTCGTCCGGCACGATAAACTGCCACGGCTGGGGCAAGATGGGCAAATCCTCATACCGCCACTTGCAGTATTTTTCATCGTACTGGCCCGCCTCGGCAAAGGACACAAGGTGCCCGATGCACCAGCTGACCAGATACCCGCTGCCCTGCCAATAGCCGTTTTGCTTTTCGGTGGCCCCGATCACGGCGGCGATGCTGCGGGCTACACTGGGCTTTTCGGCAATCACCAGCTGAAAGCTCATGTTTCATCCTCCTGTCCATCCTCCGAATGAATCTCGATTTCAGGCGGTTCCTCGTCTGCATCCTCGTCCTCGCCAAAATCGTATTCATCCAGATCATCGTGCCCGGTGGTGTCGGCCTTGGGCTTGCGGAACTTGAAATAATAGAGGGCCGCGCCGCCGCCCGCCAGAGCCAGCACCAGCAGGATCATCAGACTGCCCATGTTGGACTTCGGTTTTTCCTGCGGCGTTTCAGTGTCGGTCTTGACTGCTTCCGGGGCCGTGCAGTTGCGCAGGCTCTTTTCACACAAGGGGCAGTTTTCGTTGACGTTTCCGGCCTCACATTTCACCGTGCAGGTGCAGACTTCGACATCCTGCGGTTCTTCATCCAACAGGGCCAGCAAGTCGGCATCGTCCACTTGGTTCAGGAAGTGGACAGAGGTTTCCTTATCCTCATTGGCGCGGTCAATCAGGATGTAAAAACAATTCCCGGCCTTGGTGGTCACAGTGATAAGCTGCTTGTCGCCGTAAAAATCATCCACCAGTGTTGCGTTGCCTTTGGGCGTGATGGACACGCCCTCCGGCTCCATGCCGCCCGTAGTCGGTTCTTCTTCGATAATCTCCGGCAGAGGTTCCGGGGCAGGGTCAGAGCCGCTTGCAAAAGCGGGCATGGAAAATGAGCAGAGGCAGAGCAGAATAGCCAGCAGTCCAGCAGCGAAACGGTTCCAGTTGTCAGGTTTCATCGGCGGTATCCTCCTGTTTATGGTACGGGGTGACGGTAGGTGCAGCGTTCAGCGCACCGCTGCGCAGGAAGGCTGCGAACTCGTCCGGCGTCATGTTCATGCTACGCACCAGCTGAATGATCTGCAAGTTTTCCTGTTCGGTCTTTGCAGCTTCCAGTTCTTTCAACTGCTGCTGGTATTCGCTGATTTTTTCTTTGAGCCGTTCGATGTCGCGCTCAATGCGGGAAAGTCTTTTTGCCATACAAAATCCTTTCTGGCGTCACGGTAAACGCCCATAGCTGTAAAAATGCTCCTGCCAATATTTTGAGTTGAGGTTCGTGTAGGAGATAGGGTCGCCGCAGTGCAGCATGATGGAATTGCCCACATAGATGCCGCAATGGCTCACGCCGGGGGTATCGTAGGTCCCCTTGAAAAACACAAGGTCGCCCGGTTTGACCTGCGCCGTCGAAACAGGAGTACAGAGGTTGTAAAGGCCCTGTGCGGTCTGGCGGCCCACGTTCCAGCCGGAGTGATTCAGCACCCACGAAATGTAGCCGCTGCAATCAAAGCTAGTGCTGGGCGAACTGCCGCCCCACACATACGGATAACCGATGTACTTGGTCGCTTCCTCCATCATGGCGGCGAACTTATCATCTTTGAGGGCTTCCGGGGGAATGTTATAGTAGGTGGGCTGCTTGATGGTGGACGCATTGGGATATTGCTCTTTGCCGAACAAATCCGGTCGGTTGCCCAGCGTGCGCATATAGAGCGAATAGGCACTGAACTGTTCTTCGGTCAGCACTTCCACGGGCAAGTGGGACAGGTCTTTATTTTTGAGTTTGACGGTGCAGATGTAGTATTCATACGGTTCTTGGTAGGTGATAACTTGCGGCACACCATACGGGCCAATAATGACCATCATTTTTGTACGGTAGCGTATCTGCATGGTCACGGTCTCGGTCAGGATGTACTGCTTTTCAAAGAGCATTTCAAGTTCGCCCTGCACCTCGGCCAATGTAAAAACGCCATCATGCAGCGCGGACAAAATCGAGATCAGCACATAGGGGTCATGCTCGATTTCGTCCAGATAAAAATGGTATTCATCGTAGTTGTGGGTGGCCTCGTAGGTGTCGAGATACCGTTGCAGTTTTTGTTCCAGCTTGGCGTAGGCTTTCTCTGCACCCAGCATATCCTTATCCTTGGAAAAGTAAGAGGATGCCGTCACGCCGGTTCCAGCGGTGCCCGCCATCACGGTGCAGGACTGCAACCCTGTTATCAGGAGCAGAGCCAGCAGACTGAACACCGCCACGATCAGAATGGTTTTCCAATTCCGGGCCGCAAATTCGGCTACCCGTTCGCCGCCCTCGGCCGCCAGCTTTGTTACCCGGAAACCGTTCTCCACGGTGGCGGCTGCACCCTGCGCGGCGGCTTGGCCGGCCTGCCGTGCAGCTTTGGCATACTGCTGTTTGATACGCCGTTTCTGCCACATCCGGGAAATGGGGTTGCTGGCCGCCTGTGCAATTTGCGGATTGTCCCGCAAAGACTTCTGATAGAAATACTCGGCGTTAGCCGAACGCAATTCCCGCTCTGCCTTTTCCACGGCCTTGTAGGGCTTCATCTTGTGATGCCGGATGCCGCTGCGGATGGCCTTGGCGGTCTGCCGCTCCACCAGTTCTTCCCCCTTGTGGCCGCCCTCCACACCCACATTTTCGTGTTCGACCTCGTGGATTTTTCCGTGAGCGAACAGCAATGCTTCTGACAGCGGGCGGCTGGCCGGGTTTGGTTTCAGGCTGGGCGGGCCTTTGTCCTGCTGCTCAAAGCGCAGGGTGGATTTTGCCTTGCCGCTGGCGGCATCGTAGACTTTTTCCTTGACTGGTACGCGCTTTTTCGGCAGGGCGGCGCGGGCCGCATCCAGCTTGTCGGCTTTCTTCTCGGCGTTTTGAATAAACGGCTGCAACTCCGGGTCTGCACGTTCTTCCTCGGTCAGTTCCAGACGAGCAGCGGAACGGTGCAGACCATCTTCGCTTTCGGTGGCTTCCGCAGCTTGCTTGGACTTTTTCTTTGCCTTGTGCTTGTCCTTTACGTCCTCGGCCCGTTCCAGTATTTTTTCGGCGTTGCCCTCGGCATCCGTGGAGTAGTCCTGTTCCGCTTCCCGACTGGAAACATTCTCTACAGTGCCGTCCGCTTGATTTTCCACCACCAGACCATCACGGGTCATGGTCTGGGTGACTTTGGCTTTTGCCTGCAATTCTTTCAAAGTTCTTCACCTCCCATCGGACAGCGGCCCGTTTCAATGTCCGCAATGTATTTGAGAATCGGGAACACCTGCGGCGGCGAAACTGCATTGCCCAGTGTTTTCATCCGCTTGCTGCGGTTCGGCACGTCTTCGGTCAGGCGCGGGATGTCGGTGGGTTCTTTGGCCCAAAGGGAATGTCCGTCCATTTGCGCGGGAAACCCATCAACCACTCTACCCAGTCCGGGTTGAGATAGGGCTTTTCCAGTGTGGTGGGGGTCATGCGGTAGACCACATGGGAGAGCCGCGCCGTCCACGCCTTGCCATCCTTGTTCATCTTGCGGTAGCTGCCATTCGCAGAGATTTGGATGTCCAGTCCCTTGCCCACATCCCCGGTGTCGCTGGCAAGGGGTGTGGGAAGCAGCGGAACCGATGATGAATACCCGTTTCCGTTCGTGCCACGCGCCAACGGCAGCAGCAGGTAATACGAAAACCCGAACATCGTAACCTGCCTGCTCCAAGTCAATGAGCGTTTTGTCGAGCCCCATACGGAGGAAGCCAGCAACATTTTCTCCAAGCACCCAACGGGGCTGCAACTCCCGGATGACCCGCAGCATTTCGGGCCACAGGTAGCGTTCATCATGGAAGCCGCGCTGCCGCCCTGCGGTGGAGAACGGCTGGCACGGGAAGCCGCCTGAAATGAGGGTGACGGTGCGAAGTCCTGTTTTTTCAAAGAAAGCCTCCTTTGTTACGGTGGTGATGTCCTGAAAACGGGGTACCTCCGGCCAGTGGCTTGCCAGAACAGCGGCGGGGAACGCCGCCCACTCGCATTGACAGACCGAAGTAAAACCCGCTGCTTCCGCGGCAAGGTCGATGCCGCCGATGCCGGAAAACAAGCTGAAATGTGTCAGGCTCATAGCTCCACCACCTCACTGAGCCGGGTGGTCATGATTTTGTAGAGCTGGGTGTTTTTCGGGATGGGGTTTGAGAATGGCAGTACCACATTTTCAAAAATCAGCAGTCCTTCGCCCGGTTCGGAATTGTCGATGTATTTCTGCTGGTCTGCGGAGAGGTTCAGCCGTTCCGAAAGAATTTTGCGATCGCCGGATGCCTGATTCAGCAGCGTGATGAAGTCGCTGTTTTCCAGAATGTTTTCGATCTCCGGGGAGGAAAGAAGGTCCTTCACATTCTGGGTGGCGCCTGTGGGCACGCCGCCCCATTTGCGAAAGCGTTTCCAAATCTCGGCACTGTACGCCGCAGTCTGTTCCTCTTTCAGCAAGAGGTGGAACTCGTCCGCAAAATACCATGTAGCCCTGCCTTGGCTGCGGTTCTGGGTGACGCGGCCCCATATCTGGTCTTGGATAATGAGCATCCCCAATTTTTTTAACTGCTTGCCTAACTCTTTGATGTCAAAGGCCACAAGTCGGTTGTGGATGTCCACATTTGTTTTGTGATTAAAAACATTCAGCGAGCCGGACACATACAGGTCGAGTGCCTGCGCCACCCGGTCCGCTTCCGGCAAGTGCTGGTCGAGCAGGGCTTGGTGCAAATCGGAGAGGATGGGCATATTCTCCGGGCAGGGGTTCGCCAGATAGGGGCGGTAGATGGCTTTCACAGCACGGTCTATCACGGTGCGTTCAATCGCTTCCAGACCTGTTTTTCCGCCCATGACCAACTCACAGAACGACAGCACAAAATCTGATTTCAAGGCCAGTGGACTATCTTCTTCGGAGTAGTTGAGGTTGATGTCCAGCGGATTCACATAGTCCTTGCTGGTAGGCGAAAGTTTGATGACCTGCCCATGCAGCCGCTTGACCAGCGGATAATACTCGGCCTCTGGGTCTGAAATAAAAATATCGTCAGCGGTCGTTAAAAACACACTGACGATTTCAGACTTGCAGCTCATGGATTTGCCGCTGCCGGGCGTGCCCAGCTTTAGGCCGTTGGGACACCGGGCCTGCTTGCGGTCCAGCATGATCATGTTGTGGGATTTTGCGTTGATGCCGTAGTACATGGCCGCACCGCTCTGGAAAAG
>OIJT01000110.1_pt1 | contig 13227 bp, 10 predicted proteins | sample 1583631 | NCBI WGS metagenome assembly OIJT01 (sample SAMN02674707, study PRJEB24791) | human gut metagenome, SKBSTL064 | isolation source: stool | host: Homo sapiens | place: USA
CCGCCCGTATCCCCGGCTACGGCGGCCAGATCGATGTGAACATCAGCTATATGGGCTGATCTGACTGCAAACAAAAAGAGCTGCGATCCGCTTGGATCGCAGCTCTTTTTTGATGGACAGCTTATGCAAACATATCCTTCAGCTTCTTGAAGAAGCCCTTGCGCTTTTCGTAGTTCTCCTCTTTCAGGGTGCCCTCAAACTTCTTCAGGGCATCACGCTGGGCCTTGTTCAGCTTCTTGGGGATCTCCACTTCGCACTTGACATACATATCGCCCCGGCCGCGGCCGTTCAGATACTGGATGCCCTTGCCGCGCAGGCGGAAGGTGGTGCCGCTCTGGGTGCCTTCTGGCACGGTGTACTCCACCTTGCCGTCAATGGAAGGCACGGTGATGCTGTCGCCCAGAACCGCCTGGCTGTAGGTGATGGGCACCGTGACCCAGACATCATAGCCGTCACGCTGGAACACCTCGCTGGGCCGGACCGTGACCATCACGATCACATCACCGGCAGGGCCGCCGTTGGTACCGGCATCGCCCATGCCGCGCAGTGCAAAGCTCTGATCGTCGTCGATGCCCATGGGGATGGACACCTCCAGCGTTTTCCTGGCGGCAGTTTTGCCGCCGCCGTGGCAGACCTTGCAGGGGTTCTTGACCAGCTTGCCCTTGCCGCCGCAGCGGGAGCAGGGCTGCTGGGTCTGCATGACACCGAAGGGCGTGCGCTGCTGACGGATGACGAAGCCTCTGCCGCCGCAGTCGGGGCAGGTCTCAGGGCTGCTGCCGGCAGCGCAGCCGCTGCCGTGGCACTCGGTGCACTCCTGCTGACGGGTGATGGTGATGTTCTTCTTGCAGCCATGCACCGCCTCGTCAAAGCTCAGGGTGATGCGCACCCGGATGTCCTGACCCTTGCGGGGGGCGTTGGGGTTTGCCTGACGGGCAGAGCCGCCAAAGCCGCCGAAACCGCCGCCAAAGATATCACCGAAGATGTCGCCCAGATCGACTCCATCGCCGCCAAAGCCGCCGAAGCCGCCCGCGCCGCCGCCGTTCTGGGCTGCATAACTGGGATCAACACCGGCAAAGCCGTACTGATCGTACAGTTGGCGCTTTTTCGGGTCCGAAAGCACCTCGTTGGCTTCATTGACTTCCTTGAACTTTTCCTCGGCATCCTTATCGCCGGGGTTGTAGTCCGGGTGGTACTTCATGGCCAGCTTGCGGTAAGCCTTTTTGATCTCCGCATCGGTGGCCGTTTTGGATACTCCCAGCACTTCGTAGTAATCGCGCTTTTCCTGTGCCATAACCATACCTCTATAAAACCAGCAAAGGCCGCCCCGGCAAAACCGGAGCGGCTTTTGCTTTTATCCGGCACGCCTGCCCGCCGGTTTGGCCGGGCATCTGCCGTTTGTGTCAGAACTTAGACTTCCTTGAAGTCAGCGTCCACAACGCCGTCATCGTTGGGCTTCTGCTGGTTGTTTGCGCCAGCATCGGGGCCGGGCTGTGCGCCTGCAGCCTGCTGGGCAGCAGCGGCAGCCTGATACATCTTCTCAAAGACATGGCTCAGCTCATCCTGCTTTGCCTTGATCTCATCGATGGAACCGGACTGAACAGCGGTCTTGAGGTCGGCCAGCTTTGCCTCAGCTTCGCTCTTCACGTCAGCGGGCATCTTGTCGCCGTTCTCCTTCAGCATCTTCTCAGTCTGGAACACCATCTGATCAGCGCCGTTGCGGATATCGACCTCTTCACGCTTCTTCTTATCATCGGCAGCAAACTGCTCAGCTTCCTTCACAGCCTTGTCGATATCGTCCTTGGACATATTGGTGGAAGCAGTGATGGTGATGTTCTGCTCCTTGCCGGTGCCCAGATCCTTAGCACTGACCTTCACGATGCCGTTTGCATCGATATCAAAGGTGACTTCGATCTGAGGCACACCACGGGGAGCCGGAGCAATGCCATCCAGGTGGAACACACCCAGGCTCTTGTTGTCGCGGGCAAACTCACGCTCGCCCTGCAGAACGTTGATCTCAACAGAGGGCTGGTTATCAGCGGCAGTGGAGAACACCTGGCTCTTGTGGGTGGGGATGGTGGTGTTGCGGTCAATGATCTTGGTGCACACGCCGCCCAGGGTCTCAATGCCCAGGCTCAGCGGGGTGACATCCAGCAGCAGCAGGCCCTTGACATCGCCCTGCAGAACGCCGCCCTGGATGGCAGCGCCCACAGCCACGCACTCATCGGGGTTGATGCCCTTGAACGGCTCGCAGTTCAGCTCTTTCTTGACTGCATCGTAGACGGCGGGGATACGGGTGGAGCCGCCGACCATCAGGACCTTCTTCAGATCCGATGCGCGCAGGCCTGCATCCTGCAGAGCCTTGCGGACAGGGGTCATGGTGCGATCGACCAGATCCGCCGTCAGCTCGTTGAACTTTGCGCGGGTCAGGGTCATATCGAGGTGCTTGGGGCCGGTAGCGTCGGCGGTGATGAAGGGCAGGTTGATCTGGGTGCTCATTGCGCTGGACAGCTCGATCTTTGCCTTCTCAGCAGCTTCCTTCAGGCGCTGTGCGGCCATCTTATCCTTGCGCAGGTCGATGCCGTTCTCGTTCTGGAAAGCATCTGCCATCCAGTCGATGATGCGCTGGTCGAAGTCATCGCCGCCCAGGTGGGTATCACCGTTGGTGGCCAGAACCTCGGTCACGCCGTCGCCCATCTCGATGATGGAGACATCGAAGGTGCCGCCGCCCAGGTCGTAGACCATGATCTTCTGGTCCTCTTCCTTATCGATGCCGTATGCCAGAGATGCGGCAGTGGGCTCGTTGATGATACGCTTGACGTTCAGGCCGGCAATGGTGCCTGCGTCCTTGGTTGCCTGACGCTGGCTGTCGTTGAAGTATGCAGGAACGGTGATGACTGCATCGGTGACAGTCTCGCCCAGATAAGCCTCGGCATCAGCCTTCAGCTTCTGCAGGATCATAGCGCTGACCTGCTGGGGAGTGTACTCCTTGCCGTTCAGGGTCACCTTGTGGTCGGTGCCCATATAACGCTTGATGGAAGCCACCGTGTTCTCAGGGTTGGTGATGGCCTGGCGCTTTGCCACCTGACCCACCAGACGGTCGCCGGTCTTGGTGAAGCCGACAACAGACGGGGTGGTGCGTGCACCCTCAGAGTTTGCGATAACAACGGGCTCGCCGCCCTCCATAACAGCCACGCAGCTGTTGGTAGTACCAAGGTCGATACCAATGATCTTACTCATAATGAAAGCTCCTCTCAAATTCAGAACGTTTTTTGTTTATATGATGCTCAAATGTTACCAAGCGGATGTTATATTTGAAAACCCTTGCGGGGTCTTGCAAAATCACTCTGCCACAACAACGGTGGCATGGCGGACGATCTTATCGCCCAGCTTGTAGCCCTTCTGGTAAACCGTAATCACGGTGCCGCTCTCCTGCCCATCGGGGGCGGGGATCTGCTGCACAGCATTCATAAAGTTGGGGTCAAAGGGCTTGCCCAGCGCCTCGATCTCCTCTACATGGAGGGTGCTCAGCGCCTTGGCGGCTTTGTCCAGCGTCATGGTCACGCCCTTCTTGTAGTTCTCGTCGGTGGTGGGGGCGTTGGCCGCCATCTCCAGCGTATCCAGAATGGGGATGATCTGGTTCACGGCAAAGGACACGCCGTCGTTGAACTTCTGGTCAGCCTCACGGGTGGAGCGCTTGCGGTAGTTCTCATACTCGGCGGCCATCCGCAGCAGCTGATCCTTGGCCTGATTGGCATTCTTCTCAGCCGCGTCCAGCTTTGCCTTCACGGCCTCCAGCTCCCGGGCCTTCTTGTTGAAGAAGCCATCCTTTTTCTTGGGGTCTGCCGCTTCAGCGTTCGTCTCGGGAGCCGCTGCCTGCTCAGGTGCAGTTTCCGGGGCGGCCTGCTCGGCGGTGTTGGGCTCCACGGCAGGTTCTTCTGCCTGCGGGGTCTTTTTTGTTTCTTCGCTCATTCCAGGTCCTCCTTATAGATCACAGTCCGCCGGGGTGCGGCTGCCTGCGGGGTATCTTTTCGTTTACCGCTCATTCCTTCGCCAAGCTGATCGGCAAAGGTGTGGAGCAGCGGCATCAGCTTCTGGAAGGGCATCCGGGTGGGGCCGATGAGGGCCACGGAGCCCCAGAGGCCTCCGCCCACCAGATACCGGTCACTCACGATGCACAGGCCGGGGATCTGAGGTTCCAGATCCTCGCCCAGCAGGATGCTTTCGCTCTGCTCTGCCGGGGGTGCAATGAGGGCGGCGGCCTGCTCTTCGTCGTTCAGCAGGCTCAGGATGCTGCCCACCTTGCCGTCCAGCTGGGGCCAGTCCAGCAGGTACTGCTCACCGCCCAGATACACATGGGGCTGGGTGGAATCCTGCAGGATGGCGGCGGCAGCGCTGATCACCGGCACCAGCTCCGGGCTGATCTGGCTGCACAGCTCTGCAAGGAGCCGGGGCGACAGATCAACAGGAGCCACAAAGGTCAGGTTCCGGTTGAGCAGGGCGGCAAGCGCCGCTGCATTTTCCCGGGAAAGACCGGTGCGGACCCGCGCAACACGGGTGCGGACATAACCGGCAGTGGTCACAGCCAGCACCGCTGCGGCGCTGCGGCCCACCTGCACCACCTCGTAGTGGGCGATGCAGAGATCCTCAGCACAGGGGGTGCTGACGGCGGCGGTGCAGCCGCTGATGGCGGCCAGCGCCTTGGCGGCACCCTGTGCCAGCTTTTCCGGCTCATGGTCAAGGCTTGCGAACACCGCGTCCACACGGGCGCGGGTCACACGGTCCAGCGGCTGGTCATCGGTGAGAAGATGATCCAGATAATAACGGTAGCCCTTGGCACTGGGGACACGGCCTGCGCTGGTGTGGGGCTGCTCCAGCAGACCCAGCTTGGTCAGCGCAGCCATCTCGTTGCGCAGCGTAGCACTGGAAACTGCCATATCAAAGTAGTTTGCCAGCACACTGCTGCCCACGGGCTCGCCCTCGAGGCCATACAGCGCAACGATCGCCTGCAAAACACGCTGCTTGCGTGCATCCATCGTCATAGCGCCTGCCTCCTTCGTTCGCTTTTTGTTCTTTAGCACTCCTTCTTCCTGAGTGCTAAGACCATTATATCCAATTTTGCGGCGCTGTCAATAGCTTCTCAGAAAAGTTTTGAAAGATTCATAATTCTGTCATAAAGGCCCCACAAAAAAGAGCCGCCCTGCGGCGGCTCTCCTATATAATAGATCATTCCTCCATCTGCTTTGCCAGAAATGCCGCCGCCACGTTCACCGCCTTGAGCTGGGCGGCATCGGGCTGGGCAGTGCGGTCCTCCGTAAGCAGGCCCACACTGCCGGTGACATCCCCCGCCGCAATGATGGGCACAGCGCACAGCAGCGCCCGGGGTGAGCCCTCACAGGGCAGCAACGCCTTTTCGGGGCTGCCATCGCTCTGGTAGGGCTTGCGGCTGTCCATCAGCTTTTCCAGCGGCTGGCTCACGCTGCGGTCGGCCAGATCCCGCCTGCCCGCACCGGATGCCGCCAGAATGCGGTCCCGGTCTGAGACAAAGGCCGTCAGGGCAAAGCACTTGCTCAGCACATCCACATACTGGGCCGTCACCCCGCTCAGTTCCCCCATGGGCGAATACTTTTTGAAGATGACCTCACCGTCCCCCGTTGTAAAGATCTCCAGCGGGTCTCCCCTGCGGATGCGCTGGGTGCGGCGGATCTCCTTGGGGATGACCACCCGCCCCAGCTCGTCGATGCGGCGCACGATGCCGGTTGCTTTCATAAGGTTCCCTTCCTTTCCATGTTCCGGTTTTGCTTCCAGATTTCTGCGAAGTATGGTTATTCTGTGGAAACAGGAAGGGAATTATTCATTCAGCTCCGGCCGGAGCCTTACCTGCGCACATACTGCGTCTTTCTGCCCGCGCCGATCCTCTCCAGAACGCCCTCCTCTGTCAGTTTTTTCAGCGCGCTTTCAATCGAGCTTGTACCAAAGCCCGGGCAGGCCTCTGCGGCCTCCTGTTTTGTAAAGGCTCCCAGCCTTTCCATCGCATAACTGCGCACTCGTTCGTACGCCGTCACGCGCTTCTGTCCCCCGCCAACCAGATCGACCCGCTGCTCAAAATCCTGATAACAGGAGCAGATCACCGCCAGCATATATTTGATAAACGGTGTCGGGTCATTTTCCTCCTCATGCCAGTGCTGATCAGCCTGCGCCAGTGCTGCATAGTACTCATCCTTAGTCTCTGCAATTGCTTTTTCAATGCTGATGTACTGCCCCACAACATATCCATTCTGATACAGCATCAAAAGGGTCAGCAGCCGGCTCATTCTGCCGTTACCATCATTGAAAGGATGGATACAGAGAAAATCCAAGATAAAACAGGGGATCAAAAGCAGGGGATCAACGAGTTCTCTGTGCAGCACATCCTGATAAGTGCAGCAAAGTGCCTCCACAGCACCCGGTGTCTCGTATGGTTCCAGCGGGCGGAACAGCACATGGCGTTCCCCGCTGGGAAGGGTCATATCGATCTCATTGGGTGTAGTCTTAAAATGTCCTCGATAGGTCAAATTCGTATATTTCAGCAGATCACGGTGCAGTTGCAGGATGTACCCCGGCTCTACCGGAATATAGGCATAGTTCTCGTGGATGAGATTTAAAACATTCCGATATCCCAATATCTCCATTTCGTCCCGGTTACGTGGAGTCGTTTTATCTTCAACCAGCTGTTTCAGGCGTGCATTGGTCGTGATGATCCCTTCGATCCGATTGGAGGACTCTGTACTTTGGATCTTTGCGATCTCCACCAGCCGCTCCAATTCAGCGGGCCTTTGTTTCAGATATAGTTCCTGCCGCCCCTTGCATTCATGGATCTTCGCAACATAAGACAAGACCTCATTATCCCAGGAGTATTCTGCAATCTTTTTATAATCAAATGTACGCATGATTCACCCATTCCTTCTCCCAGCCCGTTCTTCCTTCTCCCAATTATACACTCATTTTGGGAGAAAGCACAAGAAACTGGGAGAAATCTTTTATCGTTCTCGTCACTCGCAGCTCCGGCCGGAGCGCTGCTTATCCTCATACATCCGGTGGTCAGCCAGGATGCGGATGGCACGCACATCGTCACTGTCACTTGGGTAGACCGCACAGCCGCAGCTGGTGCTAACCTGCACCTCTGCATCCTTCAGGCGGTAAGGCTCCCGGATGGCTGCCTTGATCTTTTCCACCCGGCTCTTGCAGAACCCCTCCGTTACGGCTCCGTTGACGATGAGGGCGAACTCATCCCCGCCGATGCGGAACACCGCATCGCTCTCCCGCACGCAGCCCCGCAGGCGGCTGGCCACCTCCTTGAGCAGCTGGTCGCCCACATCGTGGCCGTAACGGTCGTTCACAGGCTTGAAACGGTCAAGGTCGAGGTAGAACAGGACAAACGGTGTCCTGTTCAGCTCGTTTTCTTTCAACAATGCGTCAAAATAGCGTTCATTATACAGTCCGGTCAGGCCGTCGGTGTTGGCCAGGTCCTCCATCTGCTGGCGGGCCTCCCCTTCCTGCCGGAGGGCGCGCTCCTTTTCCTCCACGCGCAGGCGGGCATCGGTGCGGACACCGTGCACCAGCACGATGCCTGCGCAGAAAAACAGCCCAGCCAGCAGCAGGATGGTGGCGTTCTGGATCTTCCGCATTCCACTGTCCACCACGCCACGGCCGACGATGCCCACAATGGACAGATCCTGAAAGCCCACAGGCTGGTAGACCAGATAATAGCTCTTGCCCTCAAGCCAGTAGGAAAGGCTGCCGCTGCGGCCCTCTGCCACGTCCTGCCGGGCCCGGGTCAGTATACCCGCATCCACCTGCGCATACTTCTGCAGGTAGTCGAACAGGTTGTCCATCCAGTCCTCGATCTCGCTCTTGGGCTCCTCCGAGAGCATCACATCGCCATCGGGATGGATGATGTAGCAGTCGCTCTGGCCGCCGTAAGCACTGCCGCCAATCAATTCCTCTATGGTCTTATTCCGATAGCTCACGGCAAGGCTGGTGTAGGTGGTGCCGTCGATCTCCACCGGCGCAATGGGCGCAGAGTATACCACCCGGCGCTCCCCGCTCCGCATGATGTAGCTGGACACCGTAGGCTTGCCGGTGCGGTACATCTCCTCAAAGGCCGTCCAGAGGTGATCCACTTTTTCATGCTTGCCCCGGATGCTCCAATATTCGCAGTTTTCATTGAACAGATACACGCTGCTGTACCGCCAGATCTCCCGCTCGGCCTCATAGCTGCGCAGGCGTTCCTCCGCCAGGCCCTCCTCATTGGCAGCCTGCAGGCTCTTGCCCCACTCGTTCAGCATGTTCCAGTTGCTCCGAGAGAAGATGGAAAAAGACTTATCCACCTGCTCATAGGTCTCCAGCAGGTTGCGGGTGCCTTCGTCATAGAACTGCTGCCGGATGTACAGGATGTACCAGCACAGACCTGTCACCACGACCATCGCCAGCAGCAGCGCAGCTGCCGTCCATCTTTCTTTTTTCTTCCACATATTCAGCTTCTCCTCAGCAGAGTCCCAACTCTCTGCCCTTTTCCGGCCGCATTTCCACAGCCTGCGAAACCACGCAATTCCGTCGAATCAACACTACCAAATTCTGCTTTTTCTGTCAAGGCTTTCGTCAAAGATTATTCGCTGCAAATTTGGGGCATTCTTCTATCCTTTTGCTGCTGTGTATGTTATAATAAAATGTATGGATTTCTGAGGGGGTGCTCTTATGCAGCAGATCGTGATATTGGGCGGCGGTGCAGCGGGCCTTGCCGCCGCATTGGCCGCCGCCCAGTCTGCCCCGGCAGGGGCAGTGCGGGTGACGGTGCTGGACCGCAACCCCAGGTGCGGCAAAAAGCTGTTGGCCACCGGCAACGGCCGCTGCAATCTGGGCAACACCGGCATTGCACCGGAGCAGTATTTCACCGCTGACCCCGCCGCCCTGCGGCCCCTGCTGGCCGCGGTGGATGCCGCCGCACCGCTGGAATGGTTCGCGGCGCTGGGCCTGTACACCCGCACCGATGAGGCCGGGCGGGTATACCCCTACTCCAACCAGGCCGCAGACGTGCTGGCCCTGCTGGAAGGCCACCTTGCCCGGCTGGGCGTGGAGGTGCGTACCGGCTGCACTGTGCAGACCCTGAGCCAGAACCGCAGCGGCTACACCATCCTGTGCGAGGATGCCGAGGGTCAGGACCAGACCCTGCGGGCCGATGCCGTCATCTGCGCCATGGGCGGCAATGCCGGGCCGCAGTTCGGCACCGACGGCTTCGGCACCCGATTCGCCGCCCAGTGCGGCGGAAAGCTGGAGCCGCTGTACCCCTGCCTGACCGCCCTGCAGACAGCAAAGCCCAACCGATCTCTGGCCGGCATCCGGGCCAAGGCCGCTGCCACCCTGCTGGACCTCGACCGCCACTGCACCGTGGCTGTGGAAAACGGCGAGGTGCAGTTCACGGACTATGGGCTTTCGGGCATCTGCATCATGCAGCTGTCCGGCCATCTGGCCCCGGGGCGGGGGCCAAAGCGCCCGGCCGTTGAGCTGGACCTCTTCCCCATGCTGGACGAGACTGCCCTGACCGCCCTGTTTGCGACCCGGGTGCCCCTGCTGCCGGGCAAGGCACCTGCGGATTTCTGGACAGGTCTGCTCAATCCCAAGCTGGGCCGCGCCCTGTGGGCAGCGGCAAAGCTGCCTGAAAAACCGGTGGACACCCTGCCGGATGCCGCCTGGCAGGTGCTGGCCAACGCGGCCAAGCACTGGCTGTTCGAGGGCCTGACCCCCTGCGGCTGGAAGCAGGCCCAGACCACCGGCGGTGGCCTGAGCCTGACCGAAGTGACCCCCAGCTTCCAGTTCAAGGGCTGCCCCGGCCTTTACTTTGTGGGTGAAACGCTGGACTGCGCCGGCAGCTGCGGCGGCTTCAACCTGCACTGGGCCTTTGGCAGCGGCATCGCCGCCGGGCGTGACGCGGTGCGGAGCCTGAAGCGGCCTGCCCCGAAGCCGAATAAAAAGAAGCGATAAAGAATGACCCTCTCCATCCCGCATCTGACAGACAGACTGCATGGACGGAGAGGGTCATTTTCGTTTCAGATACGCTTGTGTCTCCCGGACCACCACCCCCGAAAGCCCCACTACGCCCACAAGATTGGGCAGCATCATCAGGCCGTTGAAGGTATCGGAGAGCGCCCAGGCCAGATCCAGCTTCATCACAGCACCCACCAGCACCATGGCCGCAAACACCAGTTTATATCCTGCGGCGGCACGCTCCCCCAGCAGATACACCACTGCCCGGGTGCCGTAATGGCTCCACCCCAGCGTAGTGGAATAGGCAAACAGCAGGACCGACACCGCGATGAACTGCGGCCCGAACGCCCCGAACACCGTAGAAAAGGCCTGCCCCACCAGTGCGGAGCCCTTCACGCCGGTCAGGGCCGCACCGGTGTCCAGATCCACAAGGCCGCTGGTGAGTACCACAAGGGCCGTGAGGGTGCAGACCACCATGGTATCTGCAAACACCTCGAACATCCCCCACATTCCCTGCTGGACAGGCTCTTCCACGTTGGCCGCGCAGTGCACCAGCACCGACGCGCCCAGTCCTGCCTCGTTGGAAAAGGCTCCCCGCTTGAATCCCCAGCTGATGGCCCGGGCCATGCCGTAACCCAGCACCCCGCCCCCGGCGGCCTGCAAGCCAAACGCCCCCCGGAAGATGGCCGCGAATGCCGCCGGGACAGCCGCCCAATGGACACAGGCCACGGTCAGCGCCCCGAACAGGTAGAACAGGGCCATGAGCGGGACGATGGCCTCCGTAACTGCGGCCACCCGCTTCAGCCCGCCCAGTATGACCCGCCCGGTGAGCAGGGCCAGTACGATGCCCGTTGCCACCGGCGGCACCCGGAACACCGCCTGCAGATTGCCCGCAATGGAGTTGATCTGGCTCATGTTCCCCATGCCGAAGCTGGCCAGCACGCAAAAGCAGGCAAACAGCACCGCCAGTGCCCGGCCAAAGCCGCCGCCCAGCCCCTCGGCCAGATAGTACATGGGCCCGCCGCACCATCTTCCGGCGGCATCCCGGCGGCGGTAGCAGATGCCCAGCACGTTCTCGGCATAACTGGTCATCATCCCCAGCAGGGCCATGACCCACATCCAGAACACAGCCCCCGGCCCGCCTGCCAGAATGGCCGCCGCCACGCCCACGATGTTGCCGGTGCCGATGGTCGCCGCCAGCGCCGTGCAAAGGCTCTGGAACTGGCTGATGGCTTCATCGTCCGTGTGGGCGGTCACGTTTCGGTCCAGGAAGATGGCCCCGATGGTGTGGCGCATCCAGTACCCGAAATACCGCAGCTGGAAAAATCCGGTGCGCACCGTCAGCAGGCAGCCGGTGCCAAACAGCAGCGCCAGCCCCACCGGCCCCCATACCACACCGCTGACCACCGCATTCACCCGCACCAGGCTCTCCCACATACACAAACGCCCCCCGTGCTCTACTGTATGGCACAGGGGGCGTTTTCATGCCCGGGCAGCGGTTTCCGTATAAAAAAGAACATCCCGGCCCATCCTGTTCCAAAACGGAACGGAGGAACATGGGATGCACAAGAACGGTTGGAGGCCCTTCTGGGTGGCTTTGGGGGCGGCACTTCTGGTGCTGCTGCCGCTGGTGGGCGGCACAGTCCTGCTCACCCGGCAGATGGTGCGCACCCGCATCCAGACCGCCCAGCCCCAGAGCGGGGTGCCCATCCAGTTACCCCGGGCCGAGCACCGGATGACCCTGCTTCTCTGCACCGCCGGGGAGCAGCCGGGCTTTTTGCTGGTCTACCTGAACGCCGCCCAGAACAGTCTGAACCTGCTGGCCGTGCCGGGGGAGCTGACGGTCCCCTTCAACGGAGAGACTGCCAGCCTTGCCCACTGCTACGGAGCGGCGGGGCCCGCCCGGTGCCGTCAGGCGCTTCTGGAGGTGCTGGGCCTGCCGGAGGATATGCTTTATCTGGCGCTGTCCCCCGCCGTGCTGGAAAAAACTGCTTCCCGTTACGGGCCGGTGCGGGTGGGGTTCTCGGGGGCACTGACAGCCGATGAGCTGGCCGAAACCGAGCTTTCCGCCGCCGTGCAGAGCATTTCAGCCAAGGAGGCCCATGCTCTGCTCTCCGGCTGGGATGCAGACGGCACCCTGCCGCCTGCCCGCCGGGCCGCTGCCCGGGCGGCAGTGTGGGAAGCCTTTTTCCGGCAGGACCTCGCCCTGCTGCCCGCCACCCTGCCGGATGCCCTGCGGGCCAGCAGCGCGGCCCTGCTCACCGACTTTGCGGCGCAGGATTATACCCTGCTGGGCACGGTCCTGGAGTTTCTGGCCAACAACAGCGCCCTCCCCCACGCCGAGGCCCTGCCCGGGGCGTGGGATGCAAAGGCGGGCACTTACACGGTCACAGACGCTTCCCAAGCGGCGGTGCAGACCTTCCTCAGCGTTTCGCCCGCCTCGGGGAATGATGCCTCGCTCAGGGAGCCATAGCCCAGCACAAACGTACCGGAAAAGTCCTGTTCCCCGCCGGTCAGGTCATAATCGCTCAGTAAACTCAGGGCCACGCCCTGCGCCTTTGCGGCGGCACGAAGGGCGGCATCCGGCGGGGCATTTTTCAGCCTTGCCAACAGATGCAGGCCGGTGTGCAGGCCGGTCAGGGTCAGCTCCTCCGGCGCAAAAGCAGCGTGCAGAGAGGCAGCCAGCGCATCCCGCCGGGCCTTGTAGGCCACGCGCTCCCGGGCAAGATGCCGGGTGAAGTAGCCCTCGCGGATGAAGCGGGCCAGGGTCTGCTGCTCAAACCGGCTGACGGTGCCGGAATAGATCCGGTACTTTGCCCGCCAGGCGGGCAGCAGCTGCCGGGGCAGCACCATGTAAGCGATGCGGATGCCGGGGGCCAGGCTGCGGGAACAGGTGGAGAGGTAGACCACCGGGCCGTCGGCCCCGGCCATGCCCTGCAAGCTGGGCAGGGGGCGGGTATCAAAGCGGAACTCCGAATCGTAATCGTCCTCTATGATATACCGCTGGCCCGGGCAGCGGGAGGCCCAGTGGAGCAGCTCCGTGCGGCGGCCCGCCGGCATGGTCACGCCCGTGGGGAACTGGTGGCTGGGCGTGACATAGCACACCGCCGCGCCCGAGCCGGACAATGCCTCAACAGAAAGGCCGTCCGCATCCACAGGCAGGCAGCAACACGCCACGCCGTTGTTTTCCAGCACCTGCTTTGCGCG
>OIJT01000113.1_pt1 | contig 12718 bp, 9 predicted proteins | sample 1583631 | NCBI WGS metagenome assembly OIJT01 (sample SAMN02674707, study PRJEB24791) | human gut metagenome, SKBSTL064 | isolation source: stool | host: Homo sapiens | place: USA
GGAGTGGCTGGCGCAAAACCTGGACAACCCCTTCCGGGGCTGGGACGGCGCGGAGCATATCCCTGCCGCCGCTGCAAAAAAAGCAGCCAACCAATACCGCAAGACTCGCTCCCTGCTGATGAAGCTGGCCGCCGAACCGGGCGAGGATGCCCAGGCCCAGGCGCTGGACGCGGTGGCCGCCTACACCCAGACCTTCAACAAGATGGGCTTCATCGAAACCGAGAAACGGGATGAAATCTACATGGCCCTGCGGGGTATCCTGGATGCCCTGCCGGATGGCACGCTCCAGAAGGATGCCCTGATGGAGAAGTTTGAGCAGTTGAGGGATTTTTGAAAGGGGTGTCACATTGAGCTACACAAAATTCAGCAAAGAAGTAACCAAGTGGCTGAAAGACAATGGTCTGCCCTGCTATGGGACAGCCAACGATAGCCCCGAAGAAACAAAGGCCCGGCTGGACGCATGGATGCGCGGGATCAAAGAGATACTGCGCCAGTGGATCACAGAAAAGCGTTACCGTGAACTAATTTCCTGCGCCCACGGAGGCTGGTATCAGGATGATGTAATTTTTGAGCCCTTGGCTGAACACTTTGTGGCGAACCACCTGTTTGATGAACTGCGGTTTCTCTGCGAGCGCGGCATCCGTTTTTCTGCGGAAGATATGCTGGCCACCATTAAATCTGAGAAAGAGGAGCATGGGACGCTTGATATAGAAACAATTCGGTCTATCGATGTTCCAAGCTATGTGTCAGGCCGCAGTTATTCCCATTTGGGGGAAATCGCAAAATACAGGAAACGGGCGCTGGATCAGATTATCCGCTATGCAGGCTATCTGGAGCAGATCCACGCACCTGCGGAGTATTTGGGACAGGTAAATGTCCTGCAAGAGAGCGTTTCGGATCTGACAATCAAAACAAAAGATTTGAAACCGTTCCGGTTTCGGCTGTGAAAGCAATTTCTTGAAAGGAGCGTGTGGGCGTATGAGCCGAATTGTTGATGAACCCTACTTTACATACAGTGCATACAACGCCCTGACCTCTGGCATTCAGGTGAAATGCCCCAAGTGCCATGGCGCAGGTGTGGTGACAGCGGATGATGACAACGCCTATTTCCGGTGCCTGAGCTGCGGCCACCGGATGACGCAGGATCGGACGATCTACCGTTATGATGTCCATAACCAGTGCAAAAACTGCGGCAGGTACTACCGGGTGGATATTGAAGATGAGGAAAGGCAGCACTTTTCCGTTCTCCATGTGGCCTGCCCCTATTGTGGGACAACCATGCCGGGAGAAGTCCATAAAACAGCGGAGGCGTTTTCATATATTGGCGAAATCAGGGATGGACGAGAACCTTATTTCGGGTTGGAACTATGGTTTTTGACTTCATTTCAGGGAAAACCTGTATGGGCACTCAACCGAGAACATCTTGCCTATCTGATCGGCTATCTCAGCGCCGGACTGCGGGAAAAGCCGCCGGGAAGAGCGAAAATGACCCAGGCCGACCATCTCCCCACCTTTATGAAAACCGCAAAGAACCGGGAGCGGATCGTGAAGCTACTGAGGCAAATGCAGGAGAAATGAAGATGGAACAGAAAGTGATTTACAACGGCCAAATTCTTACTCTGACTCGGTTTTGGGCAACAGGAGAGCCTTGCCTGTGGATCACCGACCCACAGCAGATCGGAATGCCTAAAATGGAATTTGTGGGAGGCCACCCGGACGAATACTGCATTTTCCTGAAGAATCTGACTGAAACAGAACTGTCACAGATCACATCTCTGGACGGTGCTCCACTGGATGTAAAAGAAGAACGAAACGACATCGAATGAGGAGAACACTATGAAAGACCTTTGCCAATACGGAAACCGACCGGAGGACGAATGGGAAATCTTGCCCTGGATACCTGACCCGCGCCCGCCCTTCAAAATCTGGGTGAAGCCGGAGCAGATCGCGCCATTCTTTCTCATTCCCCACCACCCCTATGCCATCTCCCTTCTGCTGAAGATCAGTGACGGGTTCCGGACAGAAGAATTCTGCCGGCTGGGACTGACCGGCAGCAGCGGAGACTGGGAACGGCTGGTCCGGGGCGTGATCCGGGAGTTTGAGGAAAGCAATAGTGGTGAGGATCTGTTTCACTTTGACTCCGACGAGGATGTGTTCTGCGTCTATTCCCAATACATCGACGACCTGATGATGCTGGCCAAAATGATCCGGGCGGCCTGTGCCGATGAAAAAACGATGCGGATGTATCTGAACATGAGCGAGGCAGCGGAAGCATGAGAGAGTTAACTACTCAAACAGGGATAGTAGTAAAATGCAGTAAAACGGCCATTGAATTTTTCCAAAATGCTCAGTCAGTGGATTTCTTTTCTGTGCTGGAGATCCCAGAGGAATTCCAAGGTATAGCGGTTGAGTTTTATGATTTGATTATGGAAAATGATCATCTTGCGGCCTTGCTGGGCTGTCGCGGCAATTATGATATTGCAATACAGATAGATGAGGTAACCGGCACCATGACGGGGTGGCATTGGTTCAAATGAGGGAAATGGAATGATCGAGTATATCAAGCTCTTTTGGGCGGGCGCACCAGAGGGTGAACCATCGGTCATCCTCTATGAAGTGGATACCGAAAATGAGCGGCTGGCCCATCGCTCCATCGACATTTTTGCAGATGGCCGCACCCACAACAACCCTGACCTTTACGACGGTGCCATCGAGATTACGCCGATCCCCACTGTGGAGGAGTTGAACGCCCATGTCTGGGGCGAGGAGTTCCACGCCTGCATCATAGAGCAGGCGGAATTTGAGGCCATCTGGGAAACTCACACCTATGATGGAGCGTTAAAGTAGCCAGGAGGAGACACTATGAACAAACCTATAAAAGCCAAAAATCTGCCGTTGTTCTCCATCATTGACCTGGACCAGCTGCGCCGGGAAAAACATCTGGAGGGCACAGAAGTGACAGACTTTTTCACGGCAAGGGATGGAAAAGTCTATCTTCTCATGGAACAGCCGTCCGAAACACAGGGTAAGGACTGGCTCAGCACTCCTTCCACCTATACCGCAGTGGAAATCCAGCTGGATTGGGCGGAACAGCGGGTGCTGGAAACGACGCTGTTTCCTCTTGGCCTCTTGAAGTTCCAGTTTCATTATTTGCGGCCCGCAGGTGATCACTTCCTCCTGCTGGGGGCAAGATGCGCCTATCGGGAAAACGGCCCCGACCAGAACGCCTGGATCGTCAGCCGGGACGGAGCTGTGCTGTCCCGTTTCTGCCTGGGGGATGGCATTCAAGACTGTGTGGTAAAAAAAGATGGCACCATCATTACCAGCTACTTTGACGAAGGTGTATTTGGTAATTACGGTTGGGATGAACCTCTGGGTGCTTGCGGCCTGATTGCATGGACATCGGAGGGAACTCCTCTCTGGAAGAATGAGAACTATTCCATCTATGACTGCTACGCCATCAGCCTGGACGAAGAAGAAAACCTGTGGTTTTATTATTACGATGAATTCCGGCTGGTGCGGACGAACTTCAAAGAGGACTTTGTATTTGAACTGCCAATCGAAGGAAGCGGAGCTTTTTCTGTTGCCCCGTCCGGCAATACCTTCCTGTTTCAAGGCGGATACCAGCAACGGGATAAATTCTACTTCCTTACCGCTCATGGTGATCACCTTGGGAAAAAACAGGAGGCTATTCCCACCTGTGACGGAAACAAGGTCGCTGTGGAGCAGTGCAGCCTGCTTCGCAGCCGGATGTTGTTCCTTGGAAAAGATGGTGTACTCTATGGAGGTATTTGGGGGAGCGATGGCCAATGAAACAGTCTGATATTTATACCGAGGCTCTGACCTGTCTGCGCTCCATCCTTCTGGCAGACCATCCAGAGTTCCAAAACTGGATCGACTGGTTGGAGCGGGACATTCAGGACTGGAACCAGCGGCGGGAGGTTGCCCACCATCTTCGGGCATACGGAGGTATGGGCTCGTTCAACGACCTGCCCAGTATGCGTGGAAATCACGACTATATTTTCGACTTTCTCAAGTCCGTGTGCTATGCCTTCGGCCATCTTTATGGCAAACGGGAAGGCATTTCTCCGGAGGCATTGATGGAGGAGTGCCTCCACGATGTAGAGCAGGCAGCCTATCACCCCCATAAGGCACTGAACCAAGCCATTGCCCAGCACTTGATGCAGGGCGATTTACAGGAAAACCTGGATAGGCTGTAGGAGGACTTGTTATGAACAAAAGACTATTCCGCCCCCAATTTAATCAAATGGAAACCACCGAGAAGCAGGCACTGATGGAAAGCCTGGCTGCTCGTTATAATATGACCTTTCTCGGTCTACATACCTTTGACCGCTGGGGCCAGAACTGCACCACCGGCATCTTCAAGAAAGATGGTCGGGAGTTCGTCTTTGTCCCCGGCGATACCGTCACCCTGGGCTGGGAGCAGTTTGCCGTGGGACTGAATCAGGAGAGCCGGGAGGAATTGGAGTATCTGTTCCGAGAATGGGAAATGGAGCGGGACCCGGAGGAGATGATTCGGGAAAGCATGGCTCCTGTTCGGCAGGCGGCCATTGGACCCATGCTGGTGGGCCGGGAGCTGGAGGAAATTAACTGGGAGCCAGTCAAAATGGATGATCCCAGACTGACTGTCCACCCTGACTGGCTGAAGGAATTCCGTGATTTTGCCTGGAGTGACAGCAGCAGTCTTACCTTGCATCAGTCGGCCCGTATTGAGCGGACGGAAGATGGATTTCAGACCTGGATCTATAACCGCACTGATTACGATGAACTCCTTGCCATGCTGGAAAACAGGGGCTTCTCCCTGCCCACGGCGGACGAGTGGGCCTACCTGTGCGGCGGCGGATGTCGGACCCTGTTCCCATGGGGAGATGGGTTAGACTACTCCATGCGTCTGCGCTGGTTTGAGGACATGGATGAGGATGAGAACCGGCCCTATGACATGGAGGAACCCAACTTCTTCGGCCTGTCCATCGCCTACGATCCCTATATGCGGGAAGTGGTGCAGGCTGATAGACTTACCACCTGCGGCGGTGACGGCGGGTGCAATATCTGCGGCGGGCTGGGCCCATTTCTCGGTTTCCTACCCTGTTCGCCCCACTGTAAGCCAGAAGTGCAGGAGGACAATGAACTAAACGGAGATTATGACTTTTATCGGCCTATCATTCGGTTGGAGAACTATGATTGACAATAGAAGCTTGATACGAAATAAAGAAAGAGAGGTGCCGACATGGGAGCATGGGGCATAAAAGCATTAGAGCGTGACGAAGGGTTGGATGTACTGGACATCCTCAAAAATGAATATGTACCGGAGCATCCGGTAATGGATCTGGGCGAGATGATCGAACTGATGAAAGAGGAAGTCATGCTGGGAGCTGACTTCTCACAAATCGACTTCCTCTTTGACAATACTGCGGTGGCTCTGGCGGAGCTGTATTTCCAATGGAAGGATAATGGCAAGCTGGACTACGATCATGAAGAAGCTATATGGGATAAAGTCACCGGTTTCACAGCATCCAAAGAAGCCCTTGCTTTCCTGCTGCGGCAGCTCACCGACATCAAAAACGAGGTGCCGGACGAGGACGGCATCCGTGAGATTATGGATCTTTGGAAGAACGAGGATAGCGGTGAGATCGCTCCTGCGTGGTTGGAACACTTGAATCAGCTCATTGATCGACTGGATTCAGAACAGGAGGCACGACAAATGTATATCAAAAAATACTGGGGCAACTTTATTGGCGGTTCCGATGACAGTCTGAACCTTGTGGCATTTTTAGAGGATCAGAAAAAGGAGGAGATCCCCCTCAGCGAGATTTTCGCCAAGATCGGGCTGGACAAGCAGAACTGGAACTTCCACCAGACCGTGGAGTATCTGGAGTTTACACACTCCGATGGCGTGGAGATGGACTTCCACTTCGCCATTGATGTGGTCACCGATCTGGCCGCCATCCTGCTGGAGTGCAGCGTCAGCGGCAGTGTGAACCTCCAGGATCTGGATGAGTACAACACCTCCTCCCGCCGCATCCGCATCACCGCCACGCCAGAGGAGCACGACGCCATGGACAAGGCCCTGGCGGACTTTGTCCATGCCCCGCTGGAATACGACATCAGCGAGATGATGGGCGAGGATGAGATCACAGATATGGCTTATCAGGTGGAGATGCTGCGGAAGGAGCTGTACGAAGCCTCTGGCCGCAACCGGAACTACCATGTAAAGGCGGAAGATGTAAAAGATCTGCTCCCCGACTGGAAGGGTGCCGATGGCTGTATCGCCACCAACCGCATCACAGTGGAGGGCTGCAAGGTGGGCTACTGCTACAGGGAGGAGCCGGACGGCGGCTGGGACAGCGGCTGGCGCTTTACCGCCGGTGATGAGAGCGACGAGTACATGGACGACCCTAACAACGCCGGGATCTACAAGCTGAACACGATCTGCAATGACGATCCCGACATCATTCCTCTGCTGAACACCCCCGCTCCCTGCGCCTTTGAGCGGGATGAAAATGGCGTGTTCCAGCAGATCAAAGACTGGAAACCAGATGAGGACGAGGAGGACCCTGATATGGATATTTTGAAGCAGTGCCAGAAGTGGCATGAGGAGGACAAACACCAGAAAATCGTTGACGCACTGGAGGCAATCTCTGCCGAGGAGCGTACCCCGGAAATGGATATGGAGCTGGCCCGCGCCTACAACAATCTGGCGGACTCCAGCGAGCCGGAGGGAAGGAAGCTGCTTCACCAGGCACTGGAACTGATGCAGTCCCACGAGGAGGAACTGGGAGATACTTATTCCTGGAATTTCCGCATGGGGTATGCCTATTATTATCTGGATCAGGAGGGCCGCGCTCTGCGGCATTTTGAAAAAGCTCTGGAACTGCATCCCGGTGATGATCCTAAGCTCAACACCCGACAGGACATGGAGGAACTAATTGACTCGTGCAAAAAGGGTATTTCTCTGCCGCAGTTCTGGGAGTGCTTCCGGGAGCGGACAGAGAACTGTTGGGAAACCTTTGCCGAGATGGAAGCAGAATTGCGCCAGATGATGGATGAGGACAAAGATCACACCCGCGGCGCAGAACTCGTGGCCCAAATGGAAGGGGCTTTGAACCAGGCGTTTGACGAAATCTCCTTCGAGATGGGCTTCAATGGCGAAAAGCATGAGTTGATCCTCACCCCGGAGGGCGACAAGGTCAAGCTGTTTGAGCTGATTTACTTCCAGAAGCACGCCCCCAAGGAGGTGCTGGAGCACTGGAACATCCTTGTGGGCCGTCAGCCCCTCCAGAACATCGGTCTGCGTACTGAGAATGGCTTGGACATCTCCGGGGATGATGTGCAGATCTGGCTGGAGGAGCAGGGTGAAAACAGCTTCGCCATCTCCGCCTACTGTGAAAAGCTGCTGCCTATGCTCCGGGATGAGGAAGGCCGGGCCTGGTGGATGCTCACCACCTTCACCGACCAAGTGCTGGGCGAGATCCCCCACATGAGATACATAGACAGCTTTGATGTGCTGGAGGAACCCAAGGCAGAGCCGTCCTTCCTCCTGTCCCAGCTGCCCGACAAACTGCGGGAGCAGGGCCTGGAGCTCTCCACCGACCCGGAAGCCTATCTGGAGAGCTACCTTGGTTACAAAATGGAACCCAAACAGGACCCGGACGCCGATTGGCGGCTGGATGTAATGGCCGGTTCCACCTGCTGTGTGCCGCTCATCAACGGCTATCTGAATGCCGACAATGATTTTATGGACGATCTCCATGCCGACGGCGCGGTGGCGGGCTTCTTCTGCTATCCCCTGGATACCCTGCGGGAGGAGGAAGGCAGTCAGAAAATTTTCGACTTCCGGGACAAGCTGGAGGAAGTGCTCACCGGCGGGGATGGTTCGGAAGTGCTCACTCTCACCGGCGGGGCTACCGGCCTCTACTGTGGCTATGTGGACTTCATCGCCTGGGACATCCAAGAGGCGCTGAACATGGCGAAAGAGTTCTTTGAAGGCACGGACATCCCATGGGCCATCTTCCACACCTTCCGCCGTGAAGCCGGTTCTGTACCCCTAAAGCAACAAGATGATGGGACAGAAACTGAGAATCAGGATGACGAGTTGGACGAGGCGCTGACGGGCATGGACTATATTCCTTATACCCAACAGAACGCCGAAGCATTCTTCGCTCAGTTGGAGCAGTGGAACGACGAAGACGAGTACACCCGCTGTATCCAGGCACTGAATGCCATCCCGGAGGACTGGAGGAACTATCGCACCGCCTACGCCTTGGCACGGGCGCTGGAAAACTACGCCATTATCGGGGACCATAACGAGGGCACCCCTCGCTATAAGGGAGACAAGGCCCTGTGCCGCGCCATCGAGGTGCTGGAGTCCGTCCGGGAGGAAGGCCAGGACAAGGCGGAGTGGAATATGCGGATGGCCTACGGCTATCAGTATCTCTATGGTCAGGAGGAAAAGGCCATTCCCTACGCCCAGCGGTGGGCAGAGTTGGACCCGGAGGACGAAAATGCCTCGGCGGTGATTCAGGAGTGTAAGGCGGAGATCCGGAAACGCCAGCGCAGCCGGAAGAAGGCCAAATTCGTGCCCGGTGATACCCCCTTCGAGGGCTTCGACCTCACCAACTTCTGGGACGACAGTATGTATGCGCTGAAAGAGTATGTCAGCGATCCGCCTTCCGATGAGCTGATCGCCAGCGTGGAGGAGGAACTGGGCTACAAGCTGCCCGCCGCCTACATTTGGCTGATGAAGCAGCACAACGGCGGCATTCCGGTGAACACCTGCTATCCCTGCGATGAGCCTACCTGTTGGTCAGATGATCATGTGGCCATCACCGGCATTTTCGGAATCGGACGGGAAAAGAGCTGCTCCCTCTGTGGAGAGCTGGGCAGCCAGTTTATGATCGATGAGTGGGAGTATCCTGCCATCGGTGTGGCCATCTGCGACTGTCCAAGCGCCGGACACGATATGATTTTCCTGGACTACCGGGCTTGCGGTCCCCAGGGAGAGCCTGCGGTAGTCCATGTGGATCAGGAAAATGACTATAAAATTACCCATCTGGCAGATAGCTTTGAGGAATTTATCCGCGGACTGGAGCATGAATCCCTCTATGATCCGGATGAAGATGCAGAGGGTCTTGAGGATGACGCCGACGAGGAGGAAACCGACCATAAGGGTTCCTTTGCCGGATCTGTGCTCCTCTCCAAAGCAGAGTGGGACAAGGAGCAGTTGATTCGAGATCTGCGGGAAGAATGGGGTATCGTAGATGAGGAGCCGGATGAGGGCGACGAAGATGTTGAGAACAGCGATGACGCTGTGGTAATGCGGGTCGGCAATATGATGCTGATCGTGACACTATTCCACGGTCACATCCCTGACAATGAAGCAGAGATCAACGCCGAAAACAACTATATGTGGCCAGAGGCCGTAGAAGTGGCCAAAACGCACAAGGCCCATATCATGGTGGCTGTGTTGGGCGAGGAGGAAAAACTGCTGGAACGGGGTAAGCTGTTCACTAAGGCGATGGCAGTGTGCTGCAAGCAGAAATATGCCACCGGTGTCTACACCAGCGGCGTGGTATTTGAGCCTCGTTTCTATGAGGGCCTTGCCGATATGCTCAAAGAGGACGAACTGCCCATCTTCAACTGGGTTTGGTTCGGCCTGTACCGGAGCGAGGGGGGCCTAAACGGCTACACCTACGGCATGGATGTGTTTGGCAAGGAGGAAATGGAGGTGTTGAACACCGACGCTGAGCCGGAGGAACTGCGGGACTTTTTGGCCAGCCTTGCCTCCTATGTGCTGGCGTGTGATGTGACGCTGCAAGACGGCGAGACCATCGGTTTTTCTGCGGACGATAAGCACACCATCACCCGCAGCCCCGGCGTCTCCCTGCCGGAGGAACAGATGACCCTGAAGATCGGTTACGAGCCTATAAAGGGAGATCCGGAGGATGACAGCTGCGACCACTCAGACAATGATGACACGCAGGATGAGGAAGAATTCAGTAATCCCGAAGTCTACACAGAGGAGGAGATGGAGGCCGTCGAGGGTCACATTGAGCAGTATTTCGGTAAGGTCGAGAATGTGTTCCACGAGTTGGTCTCCCCGGACATCCATGTGGACATCTGCATCGTGCCGCCCACTGAGGAGCGGGACTATTATACCCTGGTCACCATGGGTATGGGTGCTCACCGGATGAATGTGCCGGAAGAACTGGCGGAATACAAGCTGGAGCGGGCGGAGCTGGCTATCGCGCTGCCTGCGGACTGGAAGCTGAATCAGGAGTCCATGAAAGACGAAAAGTGGTACTGGCCCATTCGTCTGCTGAAATCCTTGGCTCGTCTGCCCATCAACTGTGACAGTTGGTTGGGGCATGGTCATACAGTGGAGAACCGGGAACCATTTGCAGACAACACCAAACTGTGTACTGCTACCCTGATCGGTCCCCAGGATACGGAAGATGGCAGCGAGGTCTGCACCCTGCCGGGCGGCGAGGAGGTCAACTTCTATCAGGTCATTCCGCTTTATGAGGACGAGTTGGACTATAAACTGGAACATGATGTAGACGCTCTGCTGGACAAGATGGCGGGGATCAGCTTTGTGGTGAACCCCACCCGCCAGGATGCAATCACCCGTGGCACCCTTTCCAATGATGATTTTGACGGTGAGATGGACGATGCTTCCTATCATATCGAGAGCATTGAGGAGAAGGAACTGCCTATTGACCCCATCAATGCTTATAACCACATGGCCATCTACCTGCGCTGGTGTATGGAGCACGACCTGATGGGCGAGGACTTCTTGAAAGAATACAGCGAAGTGACCAAACAGGTCAAAGCTGATCCTGCCAATGTGGATCTGAGGGAGTTTATCCGGGATGAGCTGGACGGCTGTCTGTTCTCTGTGCTGTTCAATCAGCAAGGCCGTGCCTTTGCAGGCTATTACTACGGAGAGGGCGACAGCCCCTACTATCCTGCCGACATTGATGACTATGCCCTGAAATATTTTGGTCCGTCCCGATACCACTCCAATGAATTTCAACAGGAGGCATACTTATTCATCCCATTTGATGAGAAATACTATCAGACCATGGCTCAAGTGATTAAGGAACGCTTTGAAAACTGGCAGGGACAGGACTTCGACGAGGACACGCTGGAGCCTTCCGAAGTGGCTCATGCCATCATGGAGTATTTGGACTGCGAGTGTACCTATTTCCCATCCATGGCAGATGATGATCCCATCATGTCAGCATACAGCTACGCCCGGCGGCTGGGCGTGCGGGAGGACTTTATTCCTGTTCTCATCAAGCCGGATGAAACGCTGTTGGAGTGTCTGGTGATGAATGCCGACCCGGAAAATGATGCAGACTGCTATGAATTTAACCCCAAAGCTGTGGAGGAATACCGGAAGAAGATGCTCTCCGCTCCCGTCAAGGACGGAAAGGCGGTTCTGGAGGAATTGACCGGCCAGCGCAAGGAAGAAGCCGAGGACGATGATCTGGACTGGGAGGAGGAAGTCCTGGGCGAGATGGAGGGCGGCTATGACAATGACCGCTTCTCCTGCTATTGGGATTCGGATAGCCACATGACCTATCCGCTCATTCTGGCCAAAATTCCGGTCAAGAACCCCTGGGAGATATTCGCCTACCTGCCCTTTGGAAATTGGAATGAGTGCCCCGACACGCCGGACCTGATGGCAGTGGCGAAATACTGGTTCGAGCAACATGGTGCCATCCCTGCCGCCATGAGCCACGATGAATTGGAGTTTGAACTTCCAACTCCGATCTCCAAGGAAAGAGCTATGGAGGTGGCTGTGGAGCAATATGGTTTCTGCCCAGATCTGGATCAGAATGAGGATGGAAGCATTGGCTCCTTGGCAGATGTCCTGTGGCAGTCCACCGTCTGGTACTTCTGGTGGGATTGATGGGAGGTGCGACCAATGACAGAATATCAGAAAACCTATATCGAACTAAAAAAACAGTTTGTTGCGACCAATGAAGGTCCGGACAGTGTCCGCGCTCTATATACCTTCAAGGAAGAACTTGAGCAGAGTGAGGATCAGCAGGCCAAGGAAGTGCTGGTGGATATGTATGATCTGCTGGACTTCAAGAAGGATGCCTACGAACTGCTCTGCCAAATCGGAAATCGTTCCGACAAGAAGACCCTCAAGCGGCTGGGCATCTTGAAGGACTATGCGGAAAACTGGGGCAATCATTATGCCCTCCCCAGGCCCAAAACGCCGGAGGAGAAGCAGAAAGAGAAGGAACGGCAGGCCCAGCTGGGCCTGCCCGCCTTCCGGTATCACCCCAATCCTCTGGAAACTGGGGCTTTTGAGGAATCCGCAGACGGCGTTGTCTGCGACTGCTGTGGCAAGACGACCCATATTTTCTATACAGCCCCCTTTTACGCCGTGGAGGATATTGCATATCTGTGCCCAGAGTGCATCGCCAACGGCGAAGCAGCCCGGAAATATGACGGTAGTTTTCAAGATGATTTCTCTGTGGATGATGGTGTAGACGATCCGGAGAAGCTGGACGAGCCGATCCACCGCACCCCGGGCTACTCCGGCTGGCAGCAGGAATACTGGCGCGCCCACTGCGGCGACTACTGCGCCTACCTGGGCCATGTGGGTGCCAGGGAACTGCGGGCCCTGGGTGTGCTGGAGGAGGTACTGGACGATCCGATGTGGGACGATGAGCAAAAAGAA
>OIJT01000114.1_pt1 | contig 12207 bp, 10 predicted proteins | sample 1583631 | NCBI WGS metagenome assembly OIJT01 (sample SAMN02674707, study PRJEB24791) | human gut metagenome, SKBSTL064 | isolation source: stool | host: Homo sapiens | place: USA
GCAGCCAGTACTGCGGCCTGTTCAAGGCTGAGGTCAACGGCGTGACCTACTACTTTCTCGACAACGAGTATTACTTCAAGCGCCGCGGTCTCTACGGCTTCTACGACGACGGCGAGCGCTTCGCCTTCTTCTCCCGCGCCGTGCTGGAGACCCTGTTTTACATCGACTTCACCCCCGACATCATCAACTGCAACGACTGGCAGACCGCTCTGGTGCCGGTGTACCTGAACCTGTACTATCGCCATCTGGACAAGTTCAACCGCATCAAGACCATCTTTACCATCCATAACATCGCCTATCAGGGCAAGTACGGTACCGAGATCCTGGAAGACACCTGCGGCATCGGCCGCCGCGACCAGCATATCGTGGAGTACGATGGCTGCGCCAACTTCATGAAGGGCGCCATCGAGACGGCGGATAAGATCACTACCGTCAGCCCCACCTATGCACAGGAGATCCTCGACCCGTGGTTCAGCTACGGTCTGGACGCCCTGCTGCGGGAGAAGCAGTACAAGCTCTGCGGCATCCTGAACGGCATCGACATGGAGGCCAACGACCCTGCCACCGACCCCCACATCGCCTGCAACTACGACATCAACAGCTTCGAAACGGGCAAGGCAAAGTGCAAGGAGGCCCTGCAGGATAAGTTCGGCCTCCACAAGGACGGCAGCCCCGTCTTTGCGATGGTCAGCCGCATGGTCGGCATGAAGGGCTTTGACCTGGTGCAGAGCATTGCCGACGGTCTGGTGGATCGCGGCATCGAGCTGGTCATTCTGGGCAGCGGCGAGAACCAGTACGAGACCTTCTTCTCTGACCTGTGCGCCCGTCATCCGGGCCGCGTGGGCACCTACATCGGCTTTGAGCCCGCCCTGTCTCAGGAGATCTACGCCGGTGCAGACGTGTTCATCATGCCTTCCAAGAGTGAGCCCTGCGGCCTGGCACAGATGGTGGCCTGCCGCTACGGCACGCCTCCCATCGTCCGTGAGACCGGCGGCCTGCGGGATTCCATCCATGACTGCACGCTGGGCGAGGGCAACGGCTTTACCTTTGCCGGTTACAGCGCCCATGAGCTGTACGATGCCTGCTGCCGTGCACAGGATCGCTACTACAACAAAGAGGACTGGAACAACCTCGTCAAGCACGACATGGAATGCGATTTCAGCTGGGACCTCTCTGCCAAGAGCTACGAGGGCCTGTACAACGAGACCGCAAACCTCTGGTAAATCATTTTCAAAAGTTTGCCTTTTGCCGCCCGGTTCGCAGGAGCCGGGCGGCTTTTTTGCGGACTTCCACACAAATTTTACAGGAATCATCCGCAAAAAGCAGCAAGGCACCTTTGCACTTCCGACAGGGCTGTGCTACAATGAAAAACATTGACAGTTTTTTGCATTTTTGAAGAAATGACAGAGTAGATAAGGAGAACGATATGAACTGGAAACGTGTCATCAGCGGCGTGCTGGCAGCAGCGATGCTGTCCGCTCTGCCGGTGCAGCTTCTGGTGTCGGCAGAAGGCACGGAGGCGGTCGGGCAGGCCGATGGCTGGGAGGAACTGACCACTCTGGAACCTCTTGACGAATGCAATTCTTTCTTTTACAGCAAGGACGACCAGACGTTTGAGAAGATCACCCATCCGGAAAAGGATGTCAAAACCGCAGACGGCATCGTGGACTATCTGGGAGACGGTGCGGTGGCGGTCGTGACTGACCCGGAGGATGCCGCCTACAACGCCGGTGACCGGGGTCAGAACTACGCATGGTCGGCGGTCGGCTACGGCGACTGGCTGTATGTGGGCACCTGCTACGCCGCCATCGGCAACACCCTCTCCCTGATGAAGAGCAGTCTGGGCGACGAATACGACGACAAGGTGCTTGCCGCCACCTTTGATGCCCTTTACAACGGCACTTTCTTTCTGACCGAGGAGGATGGCGGCCGGCCCAAGGGCGTGCTGGTGAAGATCAACACCAAGACCGGCGAGACCAAGGTGTTGATGTCCGGCTCCTACAACGGTTACACACCCCTGTTCCGCAACGCATTGGAGTATAACGGCAAGCTGTACTTCTGCGGCAGTGTGGGCGGCGGCATCGGCTTTCTGCCCAGCATCTGGCAGGTGGACCCGGCCACCGACGAGTGCAAACCGGTGTATATCGGTCTGAACAGTGTGCAGGATTATGCCGCAGCCTACCAGCAGGGCATCTCCGTGGGCATCCGCGGTATGTGCGTCTACAAGGATCAGCTGGTCGTCAGCAACGTGACCATGGATGCCGCCACCGGCAAGAGCAGCGCCGCCCTGCTGATCTCCTCCGACCCGGAAAAGGGCTTTACCCAGATCGCGGATTCCGACAGCCTGTTCAACTACCCCGCCTATCACTACGCCGACAGCATCTACGGCGGCAGCATCTGGGATATGGCTGAGTTCAACGGCCGCCTGTATGTTTCCATCTGCACCGGCACCGAGGACAATATGCCGGACGACAACACCATGCAGTCCTTTGCACTGGTGCGGGGCGATCAGAACCCTGACGGCACCTTCACATGGACACCCGTGGCAGGCGATCAGGAAAAAGATGGTGCCCGTTACACCTTCGGCATCGACCCGGAACGCACCCGCTCCGGTGCGGCGAACCTGATCGTGTACAACGACCACCTCTATATTGGTGAGTACAACGACGAAGAGATCGCACTGGAGCGCATCCTCTTTGCCAAGACCGGCAAGAACGCCGACGGTCAGTTTGGCGGCGGACTGGACTGCCGGTTCATCAACGCCAATCTGGAACAGTCGGTGAACCTGTACCGCATGGACAGGGACGAGAACATGGAGCTTGTGGTGGGCAATGCCACTAAAATGTTCCCCTCCGGCAGCCTTTCTGGTTTAAAGTCCGGCTTTGGGCGCAACGAGAACCAGTACATCTGGCGGATGCAGGTGTACGATGGCAAGCTGTATGTGGGTACCTTTGACACCAGCAGTATGCTGGAGTGCGTTGGTCAGTTCGTTAACGGCAACCTGCTGACGCGCACCCCTGCGCAGTGGAAGACCCAGTGGGAATACCTCAAGACCCTGATGAAGGCACTGCAGGCGACGGACCCCGACGGCAACGGGAACCCCGACACGCTGGCCCAGACCATCAAGTTTTCCTACAAATTCGTGTTCGAGAACATCACGGTCAGCAACATCGCCAGTGCCATCCGGCTGCTCAACTACATGCGCAAGGCAAAGCAGGGCTTTGACCTGTATGTTTCGGAGGACGGCGTGAACTTCCAGACCATCACCGTGGACGGTTTTGGAGACCCCTACAACCATGGTCTGCGGGCATTCGCCACCACCGACCAGGGTCTGTGCCTTGGCACTGCCAATCCCTTCTACGGCACGCAGGTGTGGATCAAGCGCAAGGACAGCTGACCCCCGCACTTCCAGGATAACCGCCGCCCGGCTCTCAAATGAGCTGGGCGGTTTTTTGTGTTTTGCACAAGAAACCTATCATATTTTTGGTATTGATGCTGCCGGAGACGGACATACTCCACCGTGGACGTACAATTATGGCGTTGGTGTGAACGAACTATGAAGTTTTACCAAAAATCGGTGGAAAATTGATTGAAAAGTTCAGTGGATTGAATTATACTATCCATATAAGCTTCTTAACCGGAGCGAAACCATTGCGAAAGGGTGCGGCGGGCTGCTGTTTCGAGCCTGCGCACAGAGGGAGGGCGACACCGCATGAAGGGCTGGTACAAGGCGCTGGAAGATCTTGTCTGGCTGACCCAGCTGGGTCTGAATATGCTGCTGCCGCTGGTCATGTGCCTGGGCGGTGCCTGGTGGGCGGTGAACAGCTGGAGCTGGCCGGAATGGGTGTTCCTGCCGGCCATCCTGCTGGGCCTTGCCTCCGGGGCGCAGAACTTCTGGTATTTTGCCAAGGAGCACCTGGACCGCGCCAAAAAGGAAAAACCGAAGCGGGTGGGGTTCAACTCACATCAGTAAACATCACAGGAGGTCTCCCTTTATGAAACTACAGCCGGAATCCAAAAAGGAGCTGACGCGCATCGCCTGCGGCACGGCCATCTGTACCGCTGCCATGTGGGTGGTCTTTGCGGCGCTGCACCTGGTTGGCTGGGTGAAATTTGATTACACTGTCGTTCTGGGCAGCCTAATGGGGGCGGCGGTGGCCATAGGCAACTTTGCGGGCATCTGCATCGTGTGTCAGAAGGTCATCGACGAGCAGGATGAGAAACGGCGCAAAGCCACATTACAAGCTTCCTACAACGTCAGAATGCTTTTGCAGGCGGTGTGGATCATCGTGTCCATCGGGGCACCCTGCTTCCAGCCCTTTGCCAGCGTTCTGCCCTTGCTGTTCCCGCGTGTTACGATCTACTACCTGCAAATAACCGGCAAGTACAAGCCCCTTGCACCGGCCGGGCCCTCGGTGGATGTCTCTGTGGAGGACGACCCCGAACCCGCCCCGGAGCCGGAGGCTGAGCCCCGTGACGAAGGGGGTGAAACGTAACAAATGGAACTGAACGGCGCAAAGATCCTGTATACCATCCATACCGATATCCCCCTGCTGGGCGATCTCAAGATCACCCAGACCCTAGTCACTACCTGGATCGTCATGGCGCTGCTTTCGGGCCTGGCCATCTGGCTGGGCAGCAACCTCAAGCTGGAAAATGTCTCAAAGCGGCAGGCCGCGGCCGAGTTCATCGTGGAGCGGCTGGATCAGTTCGTGCACGACAACATGGGGTATCACTTTGACAAGTATATCCCCCTGATCGGCTCGATCTTCGCTCTGAGCATCGGCTGCAACCTCATCAGTGTCATTGGCCTGTGGAGCCCCACGGCCGACCTGAACACCGAGGCTGCGTGGGCCATTGTGGTGTTTGTGCTGATCATGTACTACAAGATCAAGACCAACGGCATCCTTTCCTACCTGAAGGGCCTGCTGGACCCGATCTTCATCATGGCACCCATCAATGTGCTGTCGGAGATCTCGACCCCCGTCAGCATGGCGTTCCGTCACTTTGGCAACATCCTGTCCGGTACTGTCATTTCCACACTGCTGTACTGGGCGCTGGCAAGCCTGAGCCATGTCATCTTCGGCTGGCTGCCCGGCTTCCTGAGCCAGATCCAGCTGTTCCAGATCGGCATCCCGGCCTTTACGGGCCTGTATTTCGACTGGTTCGGCGGCTGCATTCAGGCGTTCATCTTCTGTACTCTGACCGCAATTTTCATCAAACGTGCTGCCGGTGAGGACTAAGCCCTCACAACGGCATCTCCCAAAACAAAAACTTTTTTGGAGGACAAAACTTATGACTGACTTTCAGTACCTTGCTCGTGGTATCGCCCTGGCAGGCTGCGGCATCGGCGCAGGCTGCGCACTGATCGCAGGTATCGGCCCCGGTATCGGCGAAGGCAACGCTGCCGCCGCTGCCTGTGAGGCCGTGGGCCGCCAGCCTGAGTGCAAGAGCGACGTGACCAGCACCCTGATCCTGGGCGTTGCACTTTCCGAGACCACCGGTATTTACGGCTTTGTTACCGGCCTGCTGCTGATCTTCCTGGCACCCGGCATGTTTATGAAGTTCCTGGCATAAGCGGAACCTTTTACAAAAGAACGAAAGGAGACGCTTATGGAACTGTACCAGGCGTTGATCACGCTGGACGGCTGGACCTTTCTGGCCCAGATCTGCAACCTGATGATCCAGCTGCTCATCTTCAAAAAGTTCCTGCTGAATCCGGTCAAAAAGGTGATCGCCGAGCGCAAGGCCAAGGCGGACAGCCAGATCGCCGATGCTGCAAAGCTGCGCACGGAGGCTGAGGCCATGAAGGCGGAGTACGAGCAGAACCTGCAGAATGCCCGCGCCGAGGCCAACCAGATCGTTGCCCGTGCCCAGAAAACGGCCACCGCCCGCGGTGAAGAGATCGTGGGCGAGGCCCGTGCACAGGCCGCTGCCCTGAAGCAGAAGGCGGAGGCTGACATTGCGCAGGAGCGCAAGAAGGCCGTGAACGAGGCAAAGGACGAGATCGGCGGCATGGCCATGGAGATCGCCTCCAAGGTGGTCGAGCGTGAGATCAAGGAAGCCGACCACAAGGACCTGATCGACGAATTTATCAAAAACGTGGGTGAAGCATCATGACCGAGACAGCAAGGATGTACGGCGGAAGCCTGTATGACCTGGCAGCGGAGGAAGGGCTGGAGACCCGCATTCTGGGCGAGCTGGACGAGGCCGTGGCGCTTTTTAAGGCAAGCCCGGAGTACCTGCATCTGCTCAGCACCCCCAGCATCCCCAAAAAGGAACGCTGCGGCCTGCTGGACGAAGCACTGCGGGATCGGGTCCACCTCTATGTGCTGAACTTTTTGAAGATCCTGTGCGAGAAGGGCACCCTGCGGGAGCTGCCCGGCTGCGCCCGGGCCTACCGGGTGCGCTACAATCAGGCACACGGTATTCTGGAAGCAGCGGCAACCACTGCAGTGGCAATGACGGAGCAGCAGGTGAAGAGCCTGCACGAAAAGCTGGAGAAGCTCACCGGCAAGACCATCGACCTGAAAACAAAGGTCGATCCGGCTGTGCTGGGCGGCATCCGGCTGGATATCGAGGGCACCGAGCTGGACGGAACGGTTCAGAACCGTCTGGCGGCGCTGCGCAGGGATATCGCTTCCGTGACACTGTGATCCATCGAATTTCCACCCGAAAGATTTTAAGAATTGAGTGGTGAATACAAGACAATGCAACTGAAACCTGAAGAGATCTCCAAGATCATCCGTGCCCAGATCAAGCACTACGAGAATGTCATCGAGCAGAGCGAAGTCGGCACGGTCATCATGGTAGGCGACGGCATCGCCCGGGCCAGCGGCCTGGAAAAGTGCATGGCAGGTGAGCTGCTTCAGTTTGACAACGGCGAATACGGTATGGCCCAGAACCTGGAGGAAAACACGGTCTCCATCGTTCTGCTGGGCTCCGATGTCGGCATCAAGGAAGGCAGCACCGTCAAGCGCACCGGCAAGGTCGTTTCCGTGCCCGTGGGCGAGGCAATGATCGGCCGCGTGGTCAATGCACTGGGCCAGCCCATCGACGGCGCAGGCCCCATTGAGACCACCGAGTTCCGGGCCATCGAGAGCCCGGCCCCCGGCATCATCGACCGCCAGCCGGTCAAGGAACCCCTGCAGACCGGCATCAAGGCCATCGACTCCATGATCCCCATCGGCCGCGGCCAGCGTGAGCTGATCATCGGCGACCGCCAGACCGGCAAGACCACCATTGCATCGGATACCATCATCAACCAGAAGGGCAAGGATGTCATCTGCATCTATGTTGCCATCGGCCAGAAGCGCTCCACCGTGGCAAACCTGGTGCAGAGCCTGACCGAGGCCGGTGCCATGAGCTACACCATCGTGGTGTCCGCCACGGCCTCCGAGCTGTCCCCCCTGCAGTATATCGCCCCCTACTCCGGCTGTGCCATGGGCGAATATTTCATGCACCAGGGCAAGCATGTCCTCATCATCTATGATGACCTTTCCAAGCACGCGGTGGCCTACCGTGCCCTGTCGCTGCTGATCCGCCGTCCCCCGGGACGTGAGGCCTACCCCGGCGACGTTTTCTATCTGCACTCCCGTCTGCTGGAGCGCGCAGCCAAGCTCTCCGACGAGCTGGGCGGCGGCAGCCTGACGGCTCTGCCCATCATCGAGACCCAGGCGGGTGACGTTTCGGCCTACATCCCCACCAACGTCATCTCCATCACCGATGGTCAGATCTTCCTGGAAACGGAGCTGTTCCACTCGGGCGTTATGCCCGCTGTCAACCCCGGCATCTCGGTGTCCCGTGTTGGCGGCAACGCCCAGATCAAGGCCATGAAGAAGGTGGCCGGCACCCTGAAGCTGATCTACTCCCAGTACCGCGAGCTGCAGTCCTTTGCCCAGTTCGGTTCCGATCTGGACGCGGACACCAAGGCCCGCCTGGCACAGGGCGAACGCATTGTGGAAGTGCTCAAGCAGAACCGTTCGGCTCCCGTGCCCGTGGAAAAGCAGGTGGCGATCCTGTATGCCACCATCCATGATCTTCTGGTCAAGGTCAAGGTGGCTGATGTGGCCGAATACGAAAAGGGCCTGTACGAATATCTCGAGAATGATGCCGCCGGTGCCGCTGTGATGGAGACCATCCGCACCACCGGCAATCTGGACAAGGACACCGAGGAAGCACTCAAGGGCGTTCTGTCCGCTTACACCGAGAGCTTCGTCAAGGCGCACTGAGGGAAGGAGGCGTAACGCATGGCAGGTTCCATGAAGGACATCAAGCTGCGCATCAAAAGCGTAGAGAGTACCATGCAGATCACCAAGGCCATGGAGCTGGTGGCTTCCTCCAAAATGCGCCGTGCCAAGGAGCGGGTGGAACACAGCCGCCCCTACTTTGAAACGCTGCACGACACGCTGACCGGCATTGCGGCTGCAGACCCCCGGGCCCGCAGCCCCTACCTGCGCCGGGCAGAGATCAAACGCACCCTGCTGGTTGTGATTGCAGGCGACCGCGGCCTGGCCGGTGGATATAACTCCAACGTGCTCAAGCAGGCGGAGGCCCAGCAGGGCCCGGTCACGGTGCTGCCCATTGGCAAAAGAAGTCAGGAGTACTTCGCACACCACGAAGCCGACCTGTTCACCGAAGAGGTGCTGCTGGCGGCGGATGTTTCGGTGGGTGAGTGCTTTGCCCTCTCCCGGAAGATCACCGAGGGCTACCTGAAGGGCGATTACGACGCAGTGAAACTCTGCTACACCCGGTTTGACTCGATGATGACCCAGACCGCTGTCACCATGGAGGTGCTGCCCCTGACCATTGAGCCCACCGAGGAGCAGAAGGCCGCTGCCCGCCGCAGTCAGATCCTGTACAAGCCCAGCAGCGAGGAAGTGTTCCGCGCCATCATCCCCGAGTATGTGGCCGGTATCGTTTATGGTGCCGTGTGCGAGAGCGTGGCCAGTGAGCTGGCCGCCCGCCGCACCGCCATGGATGCTGCCACCAAGAACGCGGGCGAAATGATCGACCATCTGAATCTGTATTACAACCGCGCCCGTCAGGCTGCCATCACGCAGGAGATCACCGAGATCGTGGCAGGCGCAGAAATCTAAAAAAGGAGTTGTAGCCTATGTCCGAAAAACACATCGGCAAGGTGATCCAGGTCATCGGCCCGGTGCTGGACATCCAGTTCAAGGATGGCGAGCTGCCGGACCTGCTCAACGCCATTGAGATCGACAACCACGGCCAGAAGCTGGTGGTGGAGGTCGCTCAGCTCACCGGCGACAATGTGGCCCGCTGCATTGCCATGAGCAGCACCGATGGCCTGGTGCGCGGCACGGATGCCGTGGACACCGGCGAGTCCATCCGGGTGCCTGTGGGTGACCAGTGCCTGGGCCGCGTGTTCAACCTGCTGGGTGAGCCGGTGGACAATAAGCCTGCCCCCACCCCGGAGGCCTACTGGCCCATCCACCGCCCTGCCCCCAGCTATGAGGAGCAGCAGTCCACCACAGAGATCCTGGAGACCGGCATCAAGGTCGTTGACCTGATCTGCCCCTACGCAAAGGGCGGCAAGATCGGTCTGTTCGGCGGTGCCGGTGTCGGCAAGACCGTCCTGATCCAGGAGCTGATCTATAACATTGCCACCGAGCACAACGGCTACTCGGTGTTCACCGGCGTTGGCGAGCGCACCCGCGAGGGCAACGACCTGTACGGTGAAATGACCGAGAGCGGCGTTATCAACAAGACCGCTCTGGTCTACGGCCAGATGAACGAGCCTCCCGGAGCACGTATGCGTGTGGCACTGTCCGGCCTGACCATGGCGGAGTACTTCCGCGATGTCAAGAATCAGGACGTGCTGCTCTTCATCGACAACATCTTCCGCTTCATGCAGGCAGGCTCTGAGGTCTCGGCTCTGCTGGGCCGTATGCCCTCTGCCGTTGGTTACCAGCCCACCCTGGCCACTGAGATGGGCGCTCTGCAGGAGCGCATCACCTCCACCCGCAAGGGTTCCATCACCTCGGTGCAGGCCGTCTACGTCCCCGCCGACGACCTGACCGACCCGGCCCCTGCCACCACCTTCACCCATCTGGATGCCACCACGGTCCTGAGCCGTGATATTGCATCTCAGGGCATCTACCCCGCTGTGGACCCGCTGGATTCCACGAGCCGGATCCTCAGCCCCGAGGTCGTGGGTCAGGAGCACTACGAGATCGCCCGCGATGTCCAGAAGGTGCTGCAGCGCTACAAGGAGCTGCAGGATATCATTGCCATCATGGGTATGGACGAACTGAGCGAAGAGGACAAGCTGACCGTCAGCCGCGCCCGCAAGGTGCAGCGCTTCCTGAGCCAGAGCTTCCATGTTGCGGAGCAGTTCACCGGTATGCCCGGTCAGTATGTGCCGCTGAAGGAGACCCTGCGCGGCTTCAGGATGATCCTGAACGGCGAGTGCGATGACCTGCCCGAGAGCGCCTTCCTGTTCGCGGGCACCATCGACGATGTGTTCGCCAAGGCGAAGAAAGGGTAAACCATGACGACCTTTCATCTGACGGTGGTCACGCCGGACGGCTGTGCCTTTGACGGTCAGGCGGAACGGGTGGTCTGCCGTGCCATCGACGGCGACCTTGCCATTCTGGCAAAGCATGGTGATTACTGCACCGCGCTGGGCATGGGTGAGGCGCACATCGTCGATGCCGACGGCCAGCGCCGCTGTGCCGCCTGCATGGGCGGGATGCTCACCGTGCTGAACGGGGATGTCCATCTGGTCGCTACCACCTGGGAGTGGGCCGAGGAGATCGACCAGGCCCGCGCCGAGGCCTCCAAGAAGCGCGCCGAAGAGATCCTGGCCCGGAAGGACCTGGATGAGCGCGAATAGGAGCTGGCCCAGGCCCGCCTCAAGCGCGCCCTCGTCCGCACCTCTGTCCACTGACCCCGGAGCGCTGGACAAATCAGCGCCGCTGTGGTATTCTGGTATCAGAAAAATCAAATCAACAAAGGCTCCTTTGGAGTGCTGCAAACAGGGACCCCCCTGAAACCGGGGTTGCGTGCTTGCGGGCATTCTGAAGGAGCTTTTTTGATGCAAAGGAGGATGTGCATGAAGAAAAATCTGGATATGACAGAGGGAAAGCCGATCTCCCTGCTGTGGGCGTTTACCTTTCCTACATTGATGGGCAACCTGCTGAACCAGGTCTACTCCATTACCGACAGCATCGTGGTGGGGCGGTATCTCGGGCAGACCGCCCTTGCGGCGGTGGGCAGCACCATGCCGGTGATCCTGCTGCTGGCAGCTCTGATGATCGGCATCAATGTGGGCGTGGGGATTATCATCAGCCGGTACTTTGGCCAAAAGAACGAGGAGCTGATGCGGAGGGCCTTTGTGAACAGCCTGTATCTGGGGCTGTTCCTGTCGGCAGGGATGATGGTTCTGGGCCTGACCTTCTCCGGTACCATCCTGCGGTGGATGGGGACCCCGGAAGGCCCCCTGCAGGAAGCCACCGCTTATCTGGAGATCAGTTTCATCACCATGATCTGCCCCCTGATGTATTATTTGTTTTCCAGTGCATTCCGGGGGCTGGGAGACAGCCGGACAGCGCTGTACTGCCTGATCGTCTCCGTTCTGAGCAATATTGGCCTGGATGTGCTGTTTGTGGCTGTGTTCCGCTGGGGAGTGGCCGGGTCTGCCTGGGCCACGGCACTGGCGCAGGCCCTGTCGGCGGTGGTGGCGGCGGTGCTGCTGTTCCGCAAATATCCCATGATGCGGATGCGGCGGCAGGACCTCCGGCTCCATGGAAAGCTGCTGCGGCAGATCACGGTGCTGGCCATTCCCATTGCGGTGCAGTCTGCCTTCAACAATCTGGGCAATCTGGTGGCACAGAGTGCCGTCAATCTGTTCGGCGAGGCCACCATGGCGGCCTACACTGCCGCCAGCCGCATCGGAACGCTGGCCCTGATGCCGGTGGAGACCATCGGTTCCTCCCTCAGCGTCTATGCCTCCCAGAACCACGGAGCCGGCAAGCCGCAGCGCATCCGGCAAGGGGTACGGGCCTCCCTGCAGCTGTCTCTGGTGGTCAGCACCGTGCTGGGAGTGTTTCTGCTGCTCTGCGGCCGCCAGATGGCGGGGCTGTTCCTCGCAGAACCGTCTGCGGAGATCCTGACTGTGGTGCAGCGGTTTCTGCTGATCACGGCGGTGCCGGGGATCCTGGCCAGATCGGAAGAGCGTCGTGT
>OIJT01000119.1_pt1 | contig 11708 bp, 11 predicted proteins | sample 1583631 | NCBI WGS metagenome assembly OIJT01 (sample SAMN02674707, study PRJEB24791) | human gut metagenome, SKBSTL064 | isolation source: stool | host: Homo sapiens | place: USA
GCCAGGGGTTCACGCTCTTGCTGCCGAGCTTGAAGTCCATGGTCAGCTCCTCGCCCAGCACGCCGACAGCCTGCCCCCGCTCCACGGTCTGGCCGCGGGTCACGGAGAGCTCCTGCAGGCCGTACAGATAACTGCGCACGCCGCAGCCGTGGTCGATGACCACGGTGCTGCCGGTGAGGGCCAGATCGCCTGCAAACACCACCACGCCATTCGCCGGGGCACGGCAGGGCTCACCGGGGATGGTGTAGAGCCGGGTGGAGTTGGAGCGGCTGCCCTGCTGGCCGCCGGTCACCTTGACCTGACCGAAATCCACCAACGTCATGTAGTTTTCAGCCGGGCAGAGGAAGGCACCAGCCCAGAGTTTTTCCCGCACGGGCTGCTCGTACAGGGGCCAGATGTTGTTCCGGAACTCGGCATTGGCGGCCTCGGTGGATGCAGGTTCCGGCTCCACCTCCACGGTGCCGAAATCCTTGGGCAGAACGGTCAGCGTCCGGGCAAAGGTCTCGCCGTTGACGGTAACGTTGACCGTGTGCCTGCCCGCCGAAGCGTTGTAGGCGGCGGGGATGTAGGCGCGCCAGCCGCTGCCCAGCCGGACACACTGAACGCTGCCCAGGTCGGTCTCCACAGCGGGAGCGGTCTCGCCGGTCAGACCGGTGATGGAAAGCGCCGCCACGCCGCCCTGCTCCAGCCGCTCGGTGGAAAGGTCGACCTCCGCGCTGGCCTGCAGGGTGAACCGGAAGGAGTAGCTGTACCAGCCCGTGGGTTTGGCCGGGTGCTCCACGCCCAGGTTCTTGCGGATGGCACCGGTGGTGCCGCCCTCAAACTGGGTGGCAAGATAGTCTTGCGGCAGCCGCCAGACCGTCAGCTTTGCCTTGTAATCCCCGTTGGCAGGGAAGAGAAAGTCCTCGTACTGAGAGGCTGACCCAGCAAATACGATGCTGCCGATGTCGGTCTCGATGGTCAGGGTGGTGTAGCTGGCCCAATCGGGCAGGGCGAGGGCCGGGTGTGCGTCATACAGCACGCCCAGTTTCTGCACGGTGAGCGTTTCGGGGCTGGTGAACACCTTATCGAACACGCCGCCCAGCAGCGGCACCTGCCAGCAGGAGCCGTTCACTTCCAGCGCTTGTCCGCCGAACTGCGTGTCTGCCGCCGGGCGGGACCCTTCGCCGGTAAAGGAATAGCTCACGGTCATCACCGCGCCCAGCAGCACGGCAACGCCCAGAATGACACCAACGACCCACAACAAAAATCGTTTCATGGATATGTACTCCTTAGGCGGCATCCCTTTTCAGGTGCAAAGCGTCTGAGAGGGGATGCCGTTATGAAAAAACGCACCCGACCAGTCGAAAAAAGACAAGCCGGGTGCGCTTTTCGGTGTTTGGTTTATTCTGCGGCATCCTCGGCAGAAGGATCTTCTGCGGGCTGCTCTGCGGCAGGCTCAACGGTCTCAGCCTTATCCTCGCCAAACAGCAGACGCTCGTACTCGTCCAGCTCCTTCTCACGGCGGTGCAGATAGACAGCCACGGCGGCCAGCGCACCGGCCACAGCGGCCAGCGTGGCGATAACAGCGATCAGACAGGATTTCTTCATAGGACACACTCCTTTTCTGGTGGGGAACGGTGGTTCATGGAACCGGAGTTCATTTTGATAAGGCTATTATACCCGGAAAAGCAAAAAATTACAATCCGAAATGCAGAAATTTCATCAATCCGGGGGATCACAGCAATTTGGTCAGCAGCAGCTTTTTGTAGGCCTTGAAGGCACCGGGCAGGGTATACGCGGCCTCCAGCTGCTCCTTTCCGGCCCAGACGCAGCCTGCGGGGGCGGGCTGCTCCGGCACAGTGAGGAAATAGCCGCTCTGGTGCCATTCGATGTGGGTGAAAATGTGCTTGGCCGCAGGCAGGGGGGTGAAATGTGCCCCTGTGCAGTCCAGCCCCAGGGCAGCAAGGCGGGCGGCAGTCTCTGCGGCGGTAAGGGTGGTATCCTCCCACAGCACCGGCTGCCACAGCCCGGCCAGCAGGCCCTTGGCGGGCCGCTGCTGGAGCAGCACCCGGCCCTCGTTCAGCACCAGCGCCACCGTGACCGGTGTGATGCGCCGGGCCTTGGGGGGTGTTTTCTGGGGCAGGGAGAGGGCGGTGCCTGCGGCCCGGGCCCGGCAGAGCGTGCCCAGCGGGCACTGCTCACACAGAGGTGCGCCGTTGGGCAGGCAGACCAGCGCGCCCAGCTCCATCAGGGCCTGATTGTAGTCTCCGGCTTTTGCGGGCGGCTGGTGCTCCATGACCCGTGCCGTGAACTCCCGCTTCACCTGCGGGTCGGTGACCAGCCGGGGATCGTTGTAGAGGCGGGCAAACACCCGCAGAACGTTGCCGTCCACGGCGGGCACCGGGAGGCCGAAACTGATGGATGCAATGGCCCCCGCCGTGTACTCCCCGATGCCGGGCAGGGCCAGCAGGGCGTTGTAATCAGCAGGCAGCTGCCCGCCGTACTGAGCGCAGACGATCTTCGCTGCCTTCTGCAAATTGCGCACCCGGCTGTAATAACCCAGCCCCTCCCACAGCTTGTGCAGCTTTTCCTCCTCACATCCGGCCAGCGCGGGAATATCCGGCAGGGCGGCAAGGAAGCGCTCGTAGTAGGGCAGCGCCGCCGAGACCCGGGTCTGCTGCAGCATGATCTCGCTCAGCCAGACATGGTAGGGCGTGGGGTCCTCCCGGAAGGGGAGGATGCGGCGGCTGGCATAGAACCAGTCCAACAGGGCAGGAGCGATATTTTCCACTTGTATTTATCTCCTTGTTGAAAACAACCCTCTCCGTCATTGCTCCGCAATGCCACCTCTCCCGAGGGGAGAGGCTATGCTGCCTTTATCCAAGAGCCGCAATAGGCTCCCCCTTCGGGGGAGCTGGCAAAGCCGACAGGCTTTGACTGAGAGGGTTGAATTTAATCCTTAGAAACCGTAAGCGGTGCGGGGGAAGGGCAGCACGTCGCGGATGTTCTGGATGCCCGTGAGGTACATGATCATCCGCTCGAAGCCCAAGCCGTAACCGGCGTGCTCCACGCCGCCGAACTTGCGCAGGTTCAGGTACCACTCGTAGTTGGTCTTGTCCATGCCCAGCTCGTCCATGCGGGCCACCAGCTTATCGTAGTTCTCTTCGCGCTGGCTGCCGCCGATCAACTCGCCGATGCCGGGCACCAGCATATCAGCTGCGGCCACGGTCTTGCCGTCCGCGTTCATCTTCATGTAGAAGCTCTTGATCTCCTTGGGGTAATCGGTGACAAAGACGGGCTTCTTGAACACGACCTCGGTCAGGTAGCGCTCGTGCTCGGTCTGGATATCCACGCCCCACTCCACGGGGAACTGGAACTTCTTGTTGTTCTTCTTCAGGATCTCGATGGCCTCAGTGTAGGTGATGCGGCCGAACTCGCTGTTTGCCACCAGCTCCAGGCGCTCGATCAGGCCCTTGTCGATGAACTGGTTGAAGAAGGCCATCTCATCGGGGCAGTTGTCCAGCACGTAGCGGATGACGAACTTGGTCATGGCCTCGGCGGTGTCCATGTAGCCTTTCAGATCGCAGAAGGCCATCTCGGGCTCGATCATCCAGAACTCGGCGGCGTGGCGGGTGGTAAAGCTCTTCTCCGCACGGAAGGTGGGGCCGAAGGTGTACACCTTGCCAAAGGCCATGGCCATGGCCTCGGCCTCCAGCTGGCCGGAAACGGTCAGGTTGACGGGCTTCTCAAAGAAGTCCTGGCTGTAATCCACGGTGCCGTCCTCGTTCTTGGGCACGTTCTGCAGGTCCAGCGTGGTGACCTGGAACATCTCACCGGCACCCTCGCAGTCGGAAGCGGTCAGCAGGGGAGAGTGGGAGTAGACGAAGCCGTTCTCCTGGAAGAACTTGTGGATGGCGTAGGCAGCCACGCTGCGCACGCGGAATGCGGCGTTGAAGGTGTTGGTGCGGGGGCGCAGGGTGGGCATGGTGCGCAGATACTCCATGCTCATCTTCTTTTTCTGCAGGGGGTACTCGTCTGCGGGGCAGTCGCCCAGGATCTCCACGCTGTCGGCATTCAGCTCAAAGGGCTGCTTTGCCTGCGGGGTCAGGACGATGCGGCCCACGATGCGCAGGCTGCTGTACAGGCCGGTGTGGATGACCTCCTCGTAGTTTGCCAGCTTGCCTGCCTCCAGCACGACCTGCAGGGTCTTGAAGCAGCCGCCGTCCGACAGGGCGATGAAGCCGATGTTCTTGGAATCACGGATGTTCTTGGCCCAGCCGCACACGGTGACCACTGTGCCGTCGGCGGGAGTGTTCTTGTACAGCGAGACGATCTCAGTACGTTCCATCTTTCTTTCCTCCGATATAAAAATAAAAAGACAGCTTTGCCCTGAATTTTCAGGGCGAACAAGCTGTCTTGTAATGTCCGCGGTGCCACCTGAATTACCGGAAGTGTCCGGTCGCTCGCGCGCTCCAATAAGCGCTGCCCTGGTAACGCTGGGCTTTGCGGCGCACCTACTGGCGGCGGAATGCCGTGTTCAGTTTGCAGCTCCCGGGTGTTCGTTCGCGCACTGGCCCGCACGCGGCTCTCAGCTGCTGCCGCGCTCTCTGGAGCGTCCGGAATGCGTTACTTTTCCCGATCCTTGCTTTTCGGTAATTCTAAAAATAGCACAGTAGCACCGGTTTGTCAATCGGCTTTTTGTGGAAAAACGGTTGAATTCTGCCGGAAAGAATGCTATTATTTATTCTGCTATAGTATGTGCATTGCACAAAACGGAACAAACATGAAGATTGGCTTTGTCCTGAGGAGTAGAGCATGAACGAAAATCAAACTACTTACCCCACCGGCGCACAGGATGAGGAAGAGATCGACCTCGTCGCGCTCATGATGACCCTTCTGCACAAGCTCAAGCCCATCCTGCTGACCGCGGTTGTCTGTGCTGTGATCGCTGGCGGCCTTGCCGGGGTAAAGATCCTGCGCGGCGGCGCTGTTTCGGCAGAAGATCAGGTTGCTTATGAAGAGGCTCTGGCTGAGTATCAGCAGAAAGAGAAGGATTATGAGTTTGCTGTGCAGCAGTACGAGCTGACTGCGAAGAGCAACGAGGATGCGCAGTCTAGTGTGCAGGAAGCACTGAAACAGGCACAGGACTATGCAGAAAAGTCGCTGCTAAAAAATCTGGACGTTTATAATGTCTGGACGGCGCAGGCTGACCTTTATATTGACAGCGGCTACAAAATCCAGCCGGGTTCTGCGTATCAGAATGTTGACCCGACCGGTGCGTTGCTGGCTGCATATCAGAAACAGCTGGTCAGCGGTGACTCCATGAATGCTGCCGCTGATGCCGTAGGGGTAGATGTGCGCTACCTGAAGGGCGTGGTCACGGTAGAACTTTCCCAGAACGACAGTGGCGAGTATAACGGCGTGATGACCTTGCAGGCGTATGCTGCAGATCAGCAGACCGCAGAGAAAATTCTGAACGCGCTGCTGGGTCGTCTGGATCTGATCCATGATAAAGCGGCAGCTGCTGTGTGCAGCCACAGTGTACGCGTGATTGATCAGAGCGTGACACAGGGGGTCTCCACGGAACTGCGTGCGTTGCAGCAGACGAGCAATGAAGATGTTCAGAATCTGCAGAGCCAGCTGGTGGAACTGCAGAGTGCCCGTCAGGCGCTGGATGACAATCTGGCTTCTGCTAAGAGTACTTGGGAGAGTGCGGAGGAGCCCGCACTGGGCGGCGGCGCTGCCTCCTCGGTGGCAAAGTACTTGCTCATTGGCTTCCTGCTGGGCGGTGTGCTTGCCTGCGGCGTGGTCGTGGTCAAGTTCCTGCTGGACGGCATGGTCTACTCGGCCAGCGAGCTGAACCGCTCCACCGGCCTGCCCGTGCTGGGCGCGCTGGCCAGCGACCGCACCAAGAAGGCCGGAAAGCTGGATGCGAAGCTCTATCAGATGGAGGGCCGCCCCGATGGCAGCGCGGACGCTGAGATGCTCTGCCTGATGGCTCAGACCATCCGCAGCCGCGCCCCGGAGGCAAAGAATATTCTGGTTACCGGCGATCTGCCTGCGGACCAGCTGGAAGCACTGGCTGCTGCCCTGCAGGCCACGGAACCCCTGCGCGGCCAGAGCGTGACCGCCGCCGAGAGCATCCTCAAGGCCGCTGCCACCGTGCCCCATGTGGTGGCTGCCGATGCCATTGTGCTGGCTGCCGACTGCACGGTCACCCGCACCGATGCCGTGCGGGAGCAGAACGAGAAGATCGTTCGGCTGGGCAAGCAGATCCTGGGCTGCATCGTATACGAATAAGCAAAAATAAAATAAACCTCTCAGTCTCGCATTCGCTCGCCAGCTCCCCTGATAGGGGAGCCCTTGGCAAAAAGGGCAGGTCGTACTTGCCAAAGAAGCAGATGCGGACTGGGAGGTTTTACTGTTTTAATGCTGAAATCAACCCTTGGGCGGCAAGCTGCCCGGCATAGAGAGCCTCGTTCAGGTTGTTGCCGTGCCCGCCGATCTCTATGAGCAGGCTGCCGGGGGTCAGATCCTGATTGTAGAACCGGTAGCTGAACAGGACCGGGCGGGTGAAGCCGGGGTACAGGCCCTCCATGGCGGTTTCCCAGGCGGCGGCAAAGCGGAGGTTGAGCCGATAGTTGGGCAGACTGACCGTGGTGCCGTTGTCGCACCCGCAGATGATCATCACCTGCGCTGCCTGCCGCCCGTTGACGGTGCACACCGGGGCCATGCGGGAGCCGTTCTCAGTCTCGATGGCATCCCGGTGGACATCCAGCACGATTTTGATGCTGGGATACTGCGATAAGTATTGCTGCACCACCGCGCGGCTGTTGGCATAGCTGCCGGTGTAGCTGGGGTAATCGTTCAGGGTCTCATTGTGCAGGGTATTGAGCCCGGCGGCGTTGAGGGTGTCCGCCATCACCCGGCCCACGGCGCACATGTTGAGGTCCCGGTCGGTGGTGCGGGAACCGTCCCCCGGGCGGTACCACAGCCCTGCCGAGAGCCGGTAGTCCTCGGTGGCATGGGTGTGCATGATGAGGATCTGCGGGTCGGGGCTGTTCCACTCCACCGCAAAGGGGAGCGGGTTGGTGATCTCGGCGGCAATGTCGGCGCTGGAGACGCTGGTGTTGTTCTTGATGCTGCCGCTGCCGCAGGGAATGTATTTCTCCCCGCTGCCCTGCGGATAGTTCTTTTCCAGGATGGCACCGGCTCCCTCCGGGCGGGCCTCATCGCCTTCCAGCGGGACAAGGTAGGCTTCAATGTCACCGGCAGGCAGGGCGGGAGCCTCCTGTGCAGGCTCTGCCTGTGTTTCCTGCGCGGGTTTGCTCACGGCCTGTGCGGCATTCTCGGAGAGGTCTTTCCGGCTCAGGTAAAGGGCGGTCTGCACGGCTGGCAGCGGCCCGATGACCACCGCTGCCAGCGTGAGGAGCAGCTGGTGTGCAAACAGCGCCAGCCCCAGCGCAAGGCCTGCCGCCGCTGCAAAAGGCAGGGGATGCCCGCACCCCGCCATTTCCCGCCTGCGCATGGAACCTCACCCCCTTCTGCAAAATAGATATGAGAGAACCGCTCCGTCAATGCGAACGGATTGCTGCCTCTCCTAGTAGGAGGGGCAGGCCGGCAGTAGCATAAACTTGGCCCCCCTACCAGGGGAGCTGGCGAGCGAAGGCGAGACCGAGAGGGTTACCCCACCAGCCAGCACAACTGCGCCACACTCAGCTTTGGCTGCAGGGCCCGGTTGATGGCAGCCCCCAGCAGGGCCGCGCCGTGGGCGATGACTCCGTCCAGATCCCGGGGCGTGACGACCAGATCCCGGCCCTCCTCGGCCTGCATCAGGGTGGGGATGCCCGCCGCAAGAACAGGCACACCCAGCCGGGCGGCATCCAGATGCCGGGAGTGGTCGGGCTGGGCCGGGTGGAGCCCGGTGTCTGAAAACTGGAGCGTCCGGCCCAGCCGCTCCGGCTCGGCAGAGCAAAGGCTGTCCACGCAGAGCAGGGCGGCAGGGCGCAGCTCCCGCACCAGTGCCCCGGCCAGCTGCTGTAAGCTCAGGCCGGTGGCCGCCGACACCCCCGGAGCCACAGCCGCCACCGGCCGGATGCCCTGCACCGGTACGGTGCGCGGCCCCATGGTCACGAACACCTTCTGCACCGTGCGGGGGCCCAGAGCATCCGCCGTGACCCGGCGGTTGCCCACCCCCAGCACCAGCACCGGGCCTTCGGGCGGCAGCAGGGGCCGCAGCTCTGCGGCGGCGGCTTCGATCACGGCGCTGTCCCGCTCGTCCAGCAGGCTCACGCTGGGGACCTCCAGTGTCACATACCGGCCCCGCGGCCGCGCCAGCCCCTCCCGTGAGATCTCTACCCGGGTGATCGTCACGCCGCCCTGACGGGCCGTTGCCACGCGCACCCCGGCGGGCAGGGCGGTTTTGCCCGGCTGGCCGAACAGTTCATCGGCAAGGTCAGTTTCCCGCATTTTGCATCCCCCATCCGGCTGAATTTCCGTATTTGGGCGCTTTTCCCGCCCAAACGGTACCAGAAGTATGGGAAAATGAAAAATTTCTAAACAAAAATTCAAAAAAGGCTTGCGCTGGTACGGCAAATATGGTATCATAAGGTGCGCTGTTATAGGTAGCCAAGGAGGTGGAACGAATGCCTAACATCAAATCTCAGAAGGACCGCGTCGTGCAGGCTGTTGCAGAGCAGGCTCACAACAAGGCCATTAAGACCAACCTGAAAACAGTCGTCAAGAAGGCAGACGCTGCCATCGATGCTAAAGCCGCTGACAAGGACGCAACTGTCCTGGCTGCTGTTTCCGCGATCGACAAGGCTCGCGCTAAGGGTGTCATCAAGAAGAACACCGCTTCTCGCAAGATCAGCCGTATGGCCAAGCGTGCAAACAAGAACGCCTGATTTACGACAGATCAAGTGATCGACTGACGAACAAAACCTCTGTATCGGGAACCCGATACGGGGGTTTTTGTTTTTCCAGCAGCTGTTCCGGGGGCAGGGGGGCGGGCTGCTCTGCCAGCGCCCAGAACGCCCAGCCTGCAGGCACAGCAGCCGCCAGCACCAGCCCGGGCCAGAGCACGGCGGGATATGTAAGGGCCTCGCTGCCGGGCAGGAACACCGCCGCCGCGCAGAGCACGAGGACGGTCCAGCCCTCCCATAAGATCGTTGCAAGGGTCTCGCGCATGACTATCATCTCCTTTTCTGGAAAAGTATACCATACAGAGGGCGCGAATCGGCGCAGAAAAGGACGATGCACGAAAAACGTGTATCGTCCCAGAAAGGGTCCTGCTTCAGTTCTGGTCGTGGCTGCGGCCCACCAGTGAACAGACCACGCCGCAGACAAGGCTGGTGGTGATGCCTGCAGCCGCGGCGGTCAGCCCGCCGGTCAGGATGCCGATGGCTCCCTCTTCGGCAAGGGCGGTGCGCACGCCTTTGGCAAGCAGATGCCCGAAGCCCAGCAGGGGAACGGTGGCACCGCAGCCTGCAAACTCGGCCAGCGGCGCGTACCACCCAAGGGCCGAAAGCACCACGCCCGCCACCACATAGCCTGTCAGGATGCGGGCGGGGGTCAGGGGGGTCAGGTCGAGAAAGAGCTGGCCCACCACGCAGATGGCCCCGCCTGTAACGAATGCCCAGAAATAGTTCATGTGTTCCCTCCGTTCGGTTCCTCCGGAGCCGCCAGCTCCACCAGGTGTGAGATGGCCGGGATGCTCTCCTTCTGCAAAAAGGTCGTCTGGCTCATCAGTGCGCCGGTGGCGATAAAGAGCGCCCGCTTCTGCGTCCCCCGCTCGAGGCGGGGCAGGATATGCCCGCAGAGGACGGAGGCGCTGCAGCCCGGCCCGGAGCCGCCGCTCTTCACGGTCTGCTCGGTGGCATCGTAGAGGATGCAGCCGCAGTCCACATGGTTCTTGAGGAGCAGGCCCTCGGCGGCCAGCAGCTCCCGGAACAGCTGACTGCCCACATGGCCCAGGTCGCCGGTGCAGATGGCATCGAACTCCTGCGGCTGGGTGTTGGTATCGGTGAGGTAGCGCAGGAGCGTTGCCGCCGCAGCCGGAGCCATGGCGGCCCCCATGTTGTTGATGTCCCGGATGCCCAGATCCTGCACCCGGCCAAAGGTCACGGCCCGGATGCCAACCCCCTGCCCGGCGGGGCGGAGCAGGCAGGCCCCTGCCGCCGTGGCAGTCCATTGGGCGGTGGGGGTGCGCACGGCTCCGTAGGAAAGCGGGGTGCGGAACTGCCGCTCGGCGGTGCAGAAGTGGCTGGAGGTCATGGCCAGCAGGCCGTCTGCCATTCCGGCGCTGCACAGGCAGGCCCCAACACCCAGCGCCTCGGCCATGGTGCTGCAGGCCCCGAACAGCCCCGCAAAGGGCAGGCCAAGCGCCCGGGCCGCATAGCCCGAGGCTGTGCACTGGGCCTGCAGGTCTCCGGCCAGCAGGAGGCTCACATCTTTTTCGGTGGCGTGGGCTTTTTTCAGGCAGAGCCGCGCCGTCTGTAATTGCAGCTGCGTTTCAGCGGCCTCCCAGCTGGCCTGCCCGAGGCGGTTGTCACTGTGCAGCTCATCGAACTCTGCCGCCAGCGGGCTTTCGCCCTCCTTTTTGCCGCCGATGCAGGCGTGTGCGGCGATGACAGGCGGTTTTGGAAAGATCAGGGTGTCACCCCGGCGGGTCGCCATGAAAAAATCCCCCTTTCAGGGCTGTTTTTCTTTGGGATTTGTGCTATAATAGCGCTCGTGCGATATTCTGCTCCATCCGCTTTGCCGGAAAACTGCAATTTTTGCATCCCGGCAGGCGTATTGTAGACAGAGCGGTCAGCCGCCCAGCAGCCAGAGCACCCCACCGTAGACCACAGCGGCCAAAGTGCCGTACACGATGACCGGCCCTGCAATGGTGAACATCTTGGCTCCGGTGCCGCAGACCCTGCCCTCGGGCTTGAACTCGATGGCGGCGCTGACCACGGCGTTGGCAAAGCCCGTGATGGGCACCAGCGAGCCTGCCCCGGCTCTGGCGGCAAGCTTCTGGTAGAGGCCCAGCGTGGTCAGCAGGGCCGACAGCACGATGAGGGTGCAGCTGGTCAGGGTGCCGGCAAGCTGGGCTTCCAGCCCCATGCCAAGATACCACCCGCGCAGCACCTCGCCCAGCAGGCAGATGCCGCCGCCCACGCAGAAGGCCCACAGGCAGTCGGAGCCCAGAGGGGAGCGGGGGCCGACCTGTTTCACCCGCCGTGCGTATTCTTCCGCTGTCATCTTCATGGCTGTCACCTCGGGTTTAGGATGCCCCCGGAGAAACATAATATACAGAAAACGAACCGAGAAAGAAGGTCTCTTATGAATCAGCAGCAACCCATCCACCGCCGCCGCCTGACCCGGGCAGAGATCCGGCGGCGGCGACGCAACCGCGCCATCCGCCGCATCGCCGGGCTGACCCTTGTGGTCTGCGTGGCCGTGGGCGGTGTGTCCTTCCTGCTTTCCCGCCGCAAGGCCCCGGTGCCCACGGCAGATGCCGCCGGGAGCGCCGCCAATAGTGTGGCCGGCAGTCTGCCATCGGCTGCGCCGGGCAGCAAGGCGGAGAGCAGCGCCGTGAGCGAAGCCGCCGCCGAGAGCGTGGAGAGCCGGGACAACCTGCTGGGCCTGACCGCCGCCGAGGCGAAGGCCATGCTGGCCGACCCGCTGATGATCCTTGTGAACCACACCAATAAGATGCCGGAAAACTACACCTTTGAGAC
>OIJT01000127.1_pt1 | contig 11212 bp, 8 predicted proteins | sample 1583631 | NCBI WGS metagenome assembly OIJT01 (sample SAMN02674707, study PRJEB24791) | human gut metagenome, SKBSTL064 | isolation source: stool | host: Homo sapiens | place: USA
CAGCCAGCCCGAAAGAATTTACGGACTGGCTGTATCAGCAGAGTAATGTAATTGTGGAACTGACTGAATACTAAATTTTTTCTCGTTGTGAGGTTTCTGTGACATTTGCCTGATGGCAGTATCGAAATTGCAGTAATTACTCATGCAAAATGCTTCTTCGTTTTATACACTATACCTATATGGTGGAGCACCAAATGAAAGGAGCAAAAAATATGTCTGAGATTCAAAATGCGATTGAAGTAAAGAACTTAAAAAAAGGTTTTGGTGGCAGAGTTTTGTTTGAAAATTTTAGCCTGAATGTAAAAGCAAATACTATTCATGCGATTATTGGCCCGAACGGTTCTGGAAAGACCACACTGCTGCGCTTGATTACAGGGGTATACCAGCCAAATGCAGGGACAATCAACATTGCAGGGAAATATGCAATGCAGCTTGAAAATGACTATCTGTATGACGAAAAGACTGGTCTTGAAAATTTGAAAATTTTTGGAAAATACTTTGGATTTGAAATAAATGATCGTTCAGACGGCTATTGTACGCAATTAGGATTGACCGAGCATTTAGGAAAGCGTGTTAGCACTTATTCTAAAGGAATGAAAAGAAAACTGTCCCTTTTGATTGTGATTATGATGGGACGGGATATTCTGCTCATGGATGAACCAACATCGGGTGTAGACCCCATATCCAGAGTAGAAATCCGTAGTTTGATAGAGGCTCTAAAAGCTGACGGAAAAACGGTTATTATCACTTCACATGACCTTAGCGAGATTGAAAAGTGCGCTGATGATGTATCTATGATTAAAAATGGCAGATTGCTGTTTGATAAGGGTATTCAAGAAATGCAAGGACAATCATTGGAAGAAATCTTTATTAAGGAGGGCAATCGGCATGAGTAATATGGGAAAAGGCGCAGGCTACTATCTTACCAGAAGTAAAAGCCTCCTAATTGATACTGCGATTGTTGCCATTCTGGCGATTTTTATGAGCTTTGCAATGCAGATGGACGCCTTGCAGTCTAAGGGAGAGGATTATTTAGTCCTAATGCTCTATGCGGTTATTTTTGGTCTTACCTCCCTGCAATCCGGTGCTATGATTGTAGATTTGACAGCAAAGGATAAGTTAAGCCGGAGAATTGAATTTTTTGCAGCTTCTGGAATTGCAGTAAAAGAGATTATAAAACAGTATTCGATACAGATTTTCCGCTTTTCTGGTATTATCCCGTTCTTTGTTTTTATGAGTTGCTATTACTTTACCGACTGGACAATGAGCTTTGGGCGGATCGTATGCGTTTATCTTAGTATTCTTGTACTTAGTTTTTGTGAGATTGTCGCTTTGAATATCATTGTACTGGATGTGAAACGAGTAAAACTGTTCAAAAATGTTCTGTTCTTTGGTAATTTTGCACTGGTTTATTTGATTGCGATGTCGGCAGAACGAATTACAGAGTTTGTGAATCAACATCATATAGGAATTGACTATTTGATTATTGTGGTTGATGTTGCACTTTGCATGATGTTTGCACTATTAAGTTTCTTTAAGGCTCGGCACATGAGCAACGAAGCAGTTATCAGGAGGGATGGCGAATGGGTTTGATAACCTTAAACCTTAAAAGGGTATTGAACTGGAATTTTATATTTATGAGTGCGGTAGCAGCTATCTTCGGCATGATCTCTCTGATGAACTTTGGGGATATTTCAGAGAACATTGTATTTGGCGTTGATATAAAGTATTTTATGCTTGATGGATACCTGTGCTTATTTATCTTTTTTGCCGGAGAAATAAGCAAGGATATGTTGCAGCAAGAAAAAATCACAAAGAGAATAGAATGGAAACTTGCTAATGGTATTAAAATCTCAAGTATTGTTAAGGAGAATCTGCTATCACTATGGATTGGAACGCTGATCCTTTTGTTTCCTCTACTTTTGATGATTTCCATTCGTCTGCCAAACCTTATCTTGTTATTAGGCACCTATTTTCTAATCCTTAGCGTATTGTATTCGGCATTTATAAATGTTTTGATTCTCTGGATTAGAAATATGAACTGGTTTAAGAGTATTCCTATCTTTGCAACACTGCTTCATATTTTGCTGGTTGTCTTAAAATGTGGGATATTTATGAAAACGAATAATGTGTGGGTGTTGCTACTATTTTCTCCAGTGAGTATAATAGTTTTGACTGCGTGTGGTTTATGTCTGATGACCAAAGAACGGATCGTATCATCATATTACTAACATAATGAATTTTAGCTGAAAGGAGGGGTGTCCTATGCAGGATAAACGCTTCTATCCGTATCTGCTTCTTCATGCGGGTATTGTGATTTTATGGGTTATATTGGATAGAACACATAAAGGAATTGCGAATGACGGAGCCATCAACTTATTGTCGATTGCCGTCTTGCTTTGTTATTTCAATCTGCTCTATCTTCATGTAATGACATCACGGCGAAAGGCAACAATATCTGAATGTGGCTGGAACCTGCTTTCTGTTTCCTTTATTGCGGCGCTGATGTATGATGGATTTTCCACCTTATACATGGGTGCATTTCTGTTTTTTGCATTGATTATCGGAATAATGCTGGTAAGAACTGACGCAAGCCGGGGTAAAATGGTTCGCTTGCTGTTTGGAATTGCGGCTATCATACTGTCGTTTTTTGATTTCCAAATTCTCCCTGTTATAACCATGTTAGTTGGAATGTTCATGGGAATTTTCCTTGATTATAGATATATAAATTTGAAACAGGTTAATATTCTTCCGATTGCCCAGAGGAAAGCAAGATATGTCCTCGCTTTTATGATTCCCTTGTTTACAGTCGTACTTTATTGCTTTGATTTGTCCACCCTGCAAGTCAATGTATTTTTTCAGCTTATAATGCTTTTATTTGAGGCCTTTGCTGTCATTCATCTTGGCGACATGGAAGCTCGTTACAACGAGCTGACAAAGTATTATGAATTAACGAACTATATTGCAAATGAGAGGGAAGATTTCTCAAGACTGCTTCATAACGATGTGCTTCAAGACATTGGAGGTGCCAAAAATCTCCTGTCGCTTCGCTCACCAGATGTTGATGAAACAAAAAGGATATTGTCTGATTTGGAATTGCGGGTAAGAAATATGATGAATTTCTATTCCTCTAATATCTTTTCGGGGTATGCTTCATGGGAACATATCGGATATATGCTTGACGCGATTAAGAAGCTGTACCCAAAGAAGAATATACTTGTAGATTTCACGATTGCCAGCGAAGCAAGGATTGCTTTGAAAAAAGATAACAGTTTGGAACAGACTATGCAGATAATCAAAGAGCTTGTCAACAATGTTTATAAACACGCTGCCGCTTCTTTTATCCATTTGGAAATCGCGTTAAATGAAGAAAGTAAACTCGTAATTACCTGTCAAAATGACGGCGCGAAATCGAATGACATTGAAAACATTCTTTCTTCTAAAGGTGGTATGCTGTTCTTAACGGTGTTGATAAATGGGAATGGCGGTAACATTCAGTATTTAGAAAAAGATGGTATTTTAACTGCAACGGCAGTTTTGGGGAGAAAAAATGAAGATATTACTATTTGATGACCACAGGATATTTGGAGAGAGTTTAAGCAAACTTCTGGAAGATTGGGACGAAATCTCTATCTGTCGCTATGTAAGTAATGAAACAGAGTTTTGGAATATTCTTTCCGTAGACGAATGGGACATTGTATTACTTGATGTCAACCTAAGAGAGCAGTCAAAAAGTTCTGGCATTGATCTGATAGAAACGATATATAGTAAAAAGCCAAAAATAAAGGTGGTTATGCTATCCTCTTATGATATGCCGGTTTATAGACAGGAGGCACTTAAAAGAGGCGCCGTAAGTTATATTGATAAGTCTGCTTCTGCTGACGAGTTGGTAAAAAAACTCACAGCTATTAGTAAAGGTCACAAATCCACTACGCCCCCTTTATTAGATCCCCTGACAGATCGTGAAGCGGAAATTATTAAGGCGATTGGAACAGGGAAAACAAAGCATGAAATAGCGCAAGAACTGTATATCAGTGAACGGACACTTTACAACCATATCCAAAGCATCTATGATAAGCTGGGGGCTAAAAATGCTATCGAAGCCTATAACAAGGCTATTGCACTTGGATATATCACACCCTTAATATGAGTTTAGGCAATAAGAGGGACAGATATATCAGAACACAAGTGACAAGTATGCACATTATGTAAGCAGATAGCAAAAACAAGTATCATTGAACGACTTCATCAAAACAATAAAGAAAAGCTGGGAGCAAAATTAAGTCTGCTTCCAGCTTTTTTGTATTTGCTATTGTATGTGGTTGACTAAGGAATATTGTTTAAGCGTGAGTTTGTGATATTGGGTGTGGTATCTTTAACTATGGGAAACTCCGCGTTCCCATCGGCTGACAGCCTTATCTGTTACATGCAGCTGCTGGGCCAGCTCTGCCTGTGTTAATCCCTGTGACTTGCGCATCCGGGCGAGAAATGCCCCGAACGTTTTCGCATCCATTGTGCTCACATCCTTTGGAAAAAGGATAGCATACCACGCACCAAAAGGCAATCGACGCTTTGTTTACCTGCCCCAAAACACAAATCCCCCACTGCCTGTTCGGTCAATGGACAGGCAGCGGGGGATATTTTATATGGAGTTCAGAAGAAAAATGCTGGGATCAGAGCTTACAGCTGGGGGCCGGCAGAGACCAGAGCCTTGCCGTGCTCGTTGCCCTCGTACTTCTTGAAGTTCTTGATGAAGCGGCCAGCCAGATCCTTGGCCTTCTCCTCCCACTGGGAAGCGTCGGCGTAGGTATCGCGGGGATCTAGGATGCCGGTGTCAACACCGTTCAGGACGGTGGGAACCTCGAAGTCGAAGTAGGGGATCTTCTTGGTGGGCACGTTGTTGATATCGCCGTTCAGGATAGCATCGATGATGCCACGGGTGTCCTTGATGGAGATGCGCTTGCCGGTGCCGTTCCAGCCGGTGTTGACCAGGTAAGCCTTAGCGCCGCTCATCTTCATCTTCTTGACCAGCTCCTCAGCGTACTTGGTGGGGTGCAGCTCCAGGAAAGCCTGGCCGAAGCAAGCGGAGAAGGTGGGGGTGGGCTCGGTGATGCCGCGCTCGGTGCCAGCCAGCTTTGCGGTGAAGCCGGACAGGAAGTAGTACTGGGTCTGCTCGGGGCTCAGGATAGAGACGGGAGGCAGAACGCCGAATGCGTCAGCAGACAGGAAGATGACATTCTTTGCAGCAGGTGCAGAAGAGATGGGGCGGACGATGTTCTGGATGTGGTTGATGGGGTAGGACACACGGGTGTTCTCGGTGACAGACTTGTCAGCGAAGTCGATGTGGCCCTCGGCATCCAGAGTGACGTTCTCCAGCAGAGCGTTGCGCTTGATGGCGTTGTAGATATCAGGCTCGGAGTCCTTATCCAGGTTGATGACCTTTGCGTAGCAGCCGCCCTCGAAGTTGAACACGCCGTTGTCGTCCCAGCCGTGCTCGTCATCGCCGATCAGCAGACGCTTGGGATCGGTGGACAGGGTGGTCTTGCCGGTGCCGGACAGACCGAAGAAGATGGCAGTGTTCTTGCCCTCCATATCGGTGTTGGCGGAGCAGTGCATGGAAGCAATGCCCTTCAGCGGCAGGAAGTAGTTCATCATGGAGAACATGCCCTTCTTCATCTCGCCGCCGTACCAGGTGTTGACGATAACCTGCTCCTTGCTGGTGATGTTGAACATAACAGCAGTCTCGGAGTTCAGGCCCAGCTCCTTGTAGTTCTCGACCTTGGCCTTGGAAGCGTTGTAAACAACGAAATCAGGCTCAAAGTTCTCCAGCTCCTCAGCGGTGGGCTTGATGAACATGTTGGTGACGAAGTGTGCCTGCCAGGCCACTTCCATGATGAAACGGACAGCCATGCGGGTGTCCTTGTTTGCGCCGCAGAAAGCATCCACAACGTACAGGCGCTTGTTGGACAGCTCCTTCTTTGCGATCTCCTTCACGGCAGCCCAGGCTTCCTCAGAAGCGGGGTGGTTGTCGTTCTTGTACTCGTCGCTGGTCCACCAAACGGTGTTCTTGGAGTTCTCGTCCATCACGATGAACTTGTCCTTGGGGGAACGGCCGGTGTAGATGCCGGTCATAACGTTCACAGCGCCCAGCTCGCTGACCTTGCCCACTTCGTAGCCTTCCAGGCCGGGCTTGGTCTCTTCCTCGAACAGCTGCTCGTAAGAGGGGTTATACACGACCTCGGTCGTGCCGGTAATGCCGTACTTGCTCAGATCTACCTTTGCCATGATACTTATACCTCTTCTTTCGTTCAGATCAATTCTGATCGCGCGACGCACATGCCCTTAGCCAATGGGCAGCGCGGGCGATGAAGAAATACAGATGCGTATTCTCCTGTTTACCATTATACATAAAAACGTTCCAAAATCAACCAGAGGGAACAAAAGGTTCTTATAAATGTAACAAATTTCATTCAGAATCTTAGCTGTTTGAAGTGATTTCATAAGAAGGAAGGGGAACCGCGGCGAACAAAATAAAGAAAAGAGACCCAAAACACAACTTTGATAATATTTTGTCGATTCTGGATGCAACCGGGCATCCCAGAGCGGAAAAACCGGGGCGGGAAGCCCGCAGCACAAATTTCTGAAAAACTTGAAATTTCCTGTTGACAAAGTACGACTGCTATGCTAAAATAATCGAGTCGGGAGCGAAACCCCGATGCGAAAATGGACGTATGGCCCGTTGGTCAAGCGGTTAAGACAGAGGCCTCTCACGCCTTTAACATCGGTTCGATTCCGGTACGGGTCACCATTTTATAGTAGTAAAACGGCTGTATGCCGTTTTATATAGATGCCTCTTTAGCTCAGTCGGTTAGAGCACCTGACTGTTAATCAGGGTGTCGCCTGTTCGAGTCAGGCAAGAGGCGCCATTAGGCGGCGAGGGCAACTTCGCCGCTTGTTTTTTAACCGGGTGTTGTAACCAATCTGAGACTTTTTTCACAAAATCTTCAAAATTAATGGTTTCTTAAAAAATGTCCTCTTGAAGATGCTGTCAGATTGTGGTATACTACACCCAAACCTTGGAACAGTTTTTAAACGTTCTGTGGTGATTGACTCAGATCAAAGGGTAGGCGCTCCCTTCTTTTGATAGCAGCGGACTTCTGCTTTGCCCTGGTTCTCCGCAGGGCAGGGCAAAGCAGAAGGCTATGCGCTGTTAAACCGGAGTGCAAAAAGAAAACCTTTTTCATTTGTCAGACCTACGGTCAAAACAACAGCAAACTGGGGCTTGTGCAAACAGACCGGGTGTGCTAGAATAAAAGCCGTAGTTTTGAAATAGACACAGTACATTGAAAAAGAGATCGTTTGCTTTTGGTTGTCGGTCTCTTGTAAAGGAAACATCGTATGCGTTATACCTATGTGCGGCAGCACGATTCTACGGACTGCGCGGCCGCTTCGCTCGCAATGGTGTGCCTCCATTACAAAAAGGAAATCACCATCACCCGTCTGCGGGACATGATGGGAACCGACATGAAAGGCACGAACCTCGTTGGCCTGCAGAAAGCAGCCAATGAGCTGGGCTTCAGCACGGCGGCTGTCCGTGTTGACCGCGAAAACTTTTTAAGCGATTTCACCCTGCCCGCAATTGCGCAGGTCATTACCGACCAGGGCCTGACCCACTTTGTGGTCATCTTCAAAAAGACGACCATCAAGGATGACGATGCCCGCCGCAAGCATGTGGTGCAGGAAGAAGAACGCAAGGCTGATGCAAGCAAAAAGTACAAATGCAAGGATTACGTCGTCATCGGCGATCCTGCAAATGAACTGAAAAAGATCAGCCTGGATGAGTTCTATAAAAACTTCACCGGCGTGCTACTGCTGCTGAACCCCACAGCGGAGTTCAAGGGCGGCACCGGCAAGCATAAGGTGGAGGGCAAAGAGGAAGCCAAGGCAGCCCGCAACAACATGTTGAAGCGGTACATGGATCTGCTGCTTCCCCAGAAAAAGCTGTTTGCTTACGCTATTCTCAGTTCAGTGATCCTGACACTGATCGGCATTGTGTCCACCGTCTTTAATAAGGCGATCATGGACGAGGTGCTGCCTTATGGGCTGAAAAACCTGCTCATATCGCTCATTGTCGTGTTCAGTGTGGTCAACCTGACCAGTACGCTGCTCTCGACTGTGAGACAGTGGATCCTGATCTTTCTTTCCATTAAAATCGATATCCCGTTGATGCTGGGCTACTTCGAGCATGTGTACAAACTGCCGATGAAGTTCTTTGCATCCCGTAAGACCGGCGAGATCACCACCCGCTATTCCGATGCAAGCACCATCAAATCGGTGCTGACCAGCATTGCAATGAGCGTGGTCATGGACATTGTGATGGCCGTGGGTACAGGCTTTGTCCTGTTCCGGATGAACTCCTCGCTGTTCTCCATTACCCTGTTTACCACCGTTCTGAGCCTGCTGCTCGTCATCATCTTCAAGCAGCCCTACAAGCGGATCAATGAAGAGACGATGGTGCAGTCGGCCGTTCTGAACAGCCAGATGATCGAGAGCCTGCGCGGCATCGAGACCATCAAGTGCAACGCCTGCGAAGAGCGCGAGCTGGAAGCCCTTGAGCGTGAATACATCAAGAGCCTGAAGATCAGCCTGCGTTCCAGCAAGATCAGCACCGGCCAGAGCCTGATCTCCAGCGTGATCATGACCGTGTTGAACATGGTCACCACTTATGTGGGCATCACGCAGGTGCTGAATGGCCAGCTGACGCTGGGCGGCTATATGGCGTTCAGCACCCTTTCGGGCTACTTTACTTCTCCGGTGAGCGAGCTCATCAGTATGCAGATGTCCATTCAGGAGGCTTCCATCTCCATGAAGCGCCTGACGGAGATCATGGATTACGAATCCGAGCAGGACGATGACCACGAGTACACCGAGATGGAGAGCATGGAGGGCGACATTGAGTTCAAGGATGTCACCTTCCGGTATGGCAACCGCACCCCGGCACTGGACCACATCTCCTTCACCATCCCGCAGGGGAAAAAGGTGGCGCTGGTTGGTTCCTCGGGTTCCGGCAAGTCCACCATCACCAAGCTCCTGCTCAAGTATTATGAGCCGGAGAGCGGCACCATCAGCGTGAATGGCGTTGATCTGGACGAGGACAGCAATGCATCCGTCCGCCGCTGCATTTCCTATGTCCCGCAGAACGTTGAGCTGTTCAGCAAAACGATCTTCGAGAATATCCGCATCTCCCGCCCCGAGGCTACCCTCGATCAGGTGCGGGAGGCGGCCAAGAAGGCCGACGCACACGAGTTCATCCGCAAGCTGCCGCTGCAGTACAACACCTATCTGGAGGAAGCCGGCAACGGCCTGTCCGGTGGTGAAAAGCAGCGCATTGCACTGGCCCGTGCGTTCCTGAAGGATTCGAGCCTTTACATCCTTGATGAATCGACCTCCAGCCTGGACTTTGGTACAGAGAATACCATCTTTGATATGATCTATAACCAGCTGGCTGACCGTTCGATGCTGATCGTGGCACATCGCCTTTCCACCATCCGAGACTGTGACCTGATCCTGGTCATGGATCACGGCCAGATCGTGGAGCGCGGTACCCATGACGAGCTGCTGGCAAAGCAGGGCAAATATTACGAGCTCTGGAACCTGCAGCAGGGCATCTTCCGCCGCAAAAAGGAAGAGCCTGTACCCGTTGCCCCCGCGGCAGTTGTTGAAGAAGACGACGATGGCGAGGCAATGACCTATTAAGTTGCAGCCGAGTGCGCACTCGGTTACATAAATGATCTTTGGATGGATGCGCAGCCGGAAAAAGATCGCCAAAATAAGTTTTTTTCATTCATTTGAAGGGAGTAATTCATTATGATGATGCCTGCAAACTACTCTGTTATCGCAGAGAACGAAATGACCTACGTCAACGGTGGCGCTAGCTTTATCGACGCTATCGGCGCTGTTACCGCTCCTATCTGGACTCTGGACAACGTCAAGACCTTCAACACCAACATCGTGACTCTGGTTGGCAACACCTTCCTGAAGTCTACCATTGACCGCACCATCGGTGTCCTGTTCAGCGGCCAGACCACTTGGAAGGAAGTCGGCAACATCGGCAAGAACCTGTTCGGCACCAATGTTCACGGCAACAAGATCGAGAAGAACAACTTTGGTGACTATGCCATGAACGCTCTGGGCATTGCTGCTGCTGTCTACAACCTGGGCGTGGCTCCCACCAAGAACACCGTCAAGGAGACTGAGGTTAAGTTCACTGTCTAATTAGACGTGATCTGAAATTATGAAGCGTTGAGGAAACTGCACCGCCCTACTTGTTAGCGCGGGGCAGACAACAATGCCTCGTTATGGTGTGCCAGGAGGCGTGTGCCTCCTGGCACACCTTATTTTTATGTTGCTTATCGCGTTGCGGTAGGCAATTGTGTGTGGTAGAAGATTATGTTTATCCTTACAGGAATGCTCTTTACATAGTGACACTTTATCGCTGTGTGAGTGGCTTACCGTGAGCATCCTCACCCTCTCAGGCGCTTTGCGCCAGCTCTCCCGAAGGGAGAGCCCTTGGCATAGCGCAGTGTACGGCGGGTTTCCCTTTGCGTAGTGTGAACGCAGACTTGCCCACAGTGCAGGGAGTGAGTCATTCTGTCAAAACCTCCCACTTTGGGGGAGGTGGCAGCGCGTGTGCGCTGACGGAGAGGGTGAGCCCGGTAGAGGTATAAGCTGATGAAAAAGACGACAGTTGTCAAGAATAACGACATGCTGGATGTAGCCCGAAGACTTCGGAGGGAAATGACACCACAGGAGCAACGGCTTTGGTATGTTTTCTTGCGGAAATATCCGGTAAAATTCTACAAACAGCGGATCATTGAATCGTTTATTGTGGATTTTTATTGCGCGGATGCAAGATTGGTTATTGAACTTGACGGCTCACAGCATTATACTGAACAGGGGAAGGAGTACGATGAACAGCGTACCGCGATCCTGGAACAGTATGGTGTGCAGGTGCTTCGGTTTACGAACCTTGATGTGGACAGACATCTTGATGCGGTGTGTGCACAGATTGACAGTACAATAGAACGCCGTGTTGCGGAGTTACGGGGATAACCCCACCGTCATCCCTGCGGGATGCCACCGTACGGGTTGCGGCTCCCAGCGTCCACATCGTGCAAAGCACTCGTGTCCTGCTGGCCGCGGCCCCAACAAC